>ERZ1106963.71-NODE-71-length-141675-cov-6.611503_pt1 | contig 141675 bp, 90 predicted proteins | sample MGYA00403681_ERZ1106963 | MGnify/ENA primary metagenome ERZ1106963 (study PRJEB35170, sample SAMEA104062407) | human gut metagenome | biome: human gut; feature: human-associated habitat; material: faeces | place: Denmark | collected 2012-05-03 ...
TTTGTCACACGGACTCAGAGCGCTCATTTCAGTGAGAAAACGATCACGGGGAGTTTCTGCTAATCCTTGGATGGTGCGGATGTCTGCGGCTTCCTGCAGCCAGTGATCAATTTCTTGCTGGGCCTGTTCGAGGCAGTCGACTTTCATCCCCGCCAAACAACTGGTTTTGACATATCCCACCATGCGTTCCACCTTGCCTTTGGTTTTGGCGCGATAGGGGCGACAGGCCGTTTTAACGAAGCTCCAATACTGGGCCAGAAATTGATAAGCCCGCGTAAATACGGCCCGGCCGTTTTCATCTCGTCCTTGTATCAAACAGCGGGTGTTGTCTGACACCACGGCTACGGGGACGCCTTGGAAATAAGCAAAGGCGGATTCAATGCCATCGAGCCAGGCCGCTTGATTTTCACTGGGATAGATCTTGACAAACAGGCGGCGGGAGTAACTCAGAACCGCCACAAAAATGCAGATACGAGTTTTCTGTCCTTTGATCTCAATATCTTCAAAACCAAAGTCAATCTGCATTTCATTGCCGGGATCGACCTCATAACGTACCGCGCGTTCCTGCGGTGTGAGCACGGTTTTGCGCCAGGGCAGACAAATCTTTTGCAGCGTGCGCAGCTGCACTGCCATTGCAATCAATGGCGACAGCTACAGACTGAAAGAACACAAGCTAAAAAAATTGCTTAACTAATAACCTACAAGCTGCAAAGGAATTAAACCCTAAGTGGCCTAACTGTAGGGGTCAAGATTTGTCCGCTAGGGGGTCAACTTACCTGACCGTTGACAGTCGAGGAACTAACAGCCGCCTACGAGGCCAAAGAACTGACGGCTTATAAGCACCGCCTGGAGATGGCGGATGTATTGATTATCGATGAATGGGGCTATTTACCCATCACTGTTACAGGAACCCGACTGTTATTTGACATCATCGCCGTCTGCTACGAGTGCCGCAGCGTCATTTTGACTACCAACATGCCCGTGGTGGAGTGGAACAAGATCTTTTGCGATGAGCGCTTGCTTATGGCCATTATCGACCGCATCGTGCACCACGGATATCTCATTAGACACACCGGAGACAGTTATCGATTGACTCACTCATTAATGGCTTAAAAACCAACCACTCACTGTGGACTTTGCCGTCAATAGTGGTTGGTTTTTACTTGACGGAACACAGGCGGCTCTAGAAACGACTGTTTTGTGTCCTTCCCGACGAAATAACGGTACGGCATTGGATTTCATCGTACTCAGATGAGCCATATGTTATTTGGACGACGAATTTGGATCTGGCGGTTCGTTCCTTCTCGGTAGCTTGCTGTTTTTTCTCAAGCCGGACCGCAGAAGGCTGAACGTTTGCAGATGAACCCTGCATCACCTAGGCAGAGAGCATGACGAACTAACGAGATCTTCGAGCGAAATATTCGAAAGATTTTTTGTTCCGAGCTTTCGGTAAATGGCGTTCCGGTGCGCATAGATGGTGCGGTCGCTTAAGCCTAAACGTTCGGCAATCTGCTGAGAAGAGACGTCTTGGATCATGAGTTCGAGTATTTCGCGTTCTCGCTCAGTGAGGAGGTCAAATGCTTTTTCAAGATCCCGGCCGGTAAGTTCGCCGCAGCTTTTGGCGAGACTTTCTCTGCACAGTTTGGCGATCGCCTTCATCAGGCGGTCTTCGTCAACGGGTTTTTCAAAAAATTCGGCTGCACCCGCCTTCAGCGTCGTAACGGCGAGATCAACGTTGGCATGTCCTGTAAGGATGATGATGGGCAGGGAGTACCGGCGGCGGCGCATTTCCATCTGCAGCTCTGTGCCGGTCATGTCCGGCATGTTGATGTCGAGAATAAGACAGCCAGGCACAGATGGTGCGTCATCCATGAGGAAAGACCATGCACCAGCATAAGTGCGTACCTGCCAGCCGGCATAGGTGAGCATCATTTCACACGTTTCACGAAGATCTTCGTTGTCATCAACGATGCGCACGAGCGTGTGCTGCTGAATATCCTTGAGTGTTCGTGTCACGAGGAGCCTCCGGGAAGCGGAAGAATGATGTGTACTTCGAGGCCTTTGTCGGCTCGTGCACTGAAGTGAATGCTGCCGCCGTGTGCGCTGATGATGCTCCGCACGATGCTGAGGCCAAGACCCAAACCGTCTCGTTTCTGTGACGGTCCGCAGGAGGCAATGCGCTCAAGCGCTTGAGCATCGAGTTGTTCTGTTTCGTCTGAAACGATCAGCTCGACGTGATCTTCGCCGCAGGTCAGTGCAATCTTGGACTGCGGGTCCCGTCCGGCTGCAGCTTCTGAGGAGTTCTTGAGGAGATTAAGCACAACCAGCTGGAGTTCAAGGGGATTGCCAGTAATGAAGACATTTTCCGGCAGGACAAGCGTCACTGCATGATGAATGAGTTTCATCTGGGCGGCTTCAGCCACTGTTTCCCGGATCAGCGCGGAAAGATTAATCGGGAGGTTTCGGCGGTCCGTTCGGGCATAGGAGCAGACGTGCTCGACAATGTCGTTGATTCGCTCTGTTTGTCTTCGGGCTTTGGCACAGGACTTCTCAATGACGGCAGAGTCCTCTTCGTCGCGGGCGGCAGCCATCTCGATCGTACGCAGCGCATAGCGCAGTGCGGAAAGCGGCTGACGGATCTCGTGCGCAACCATGTTTGAAAGCATGCCCATCGTGCTCATTTGCTCGTAGCGGTGGAATTTTTGGAGAAGCGCAGTGTTGCTCTCTTCCAGAGCCATGCGTCGGGCAGCTTCGTCGTTAAGTTCTCGGGTTCGACGCTCAACGAGGGCATTGACCCGACGAAGGTGCAGCATTAAGGCGAGGAAAGCAACTAGAGCAGCCAATGCGAACGGCCAGACGGCCTCCCAGACTCGCGTAAAAGTCCAATGCCGCAGGTATTCATAGCGTCCCCATTTGAGCTCTCGGTAGAGCTGATCAATGCTTTTGAAGCTGTTGGCGGTGCTCCATGCAATGCCCGCTTCTGTTTGCGGCGGCGCGGTGAGCAGTGCCAGAGAGATTCGCTTTGCAACGTCGGACGGCACCTGACTCATAGCGCCAACCGTCCAGTTAGGAAAGAGCCTCGAGGTGTGCGCGCAGGCGAGCGGAGAGTCTTCTGCCGGCTCGATTACCTTGAAGTGTTTTCTCCTCTCTATTGGAAGTCCTTCAAGAACGCAAGCCCGCATCAGTCCAACGTCAATGGTTCCGTCTTCAAGTGCCTGCAGAATTTTCGGCACGGGCTGATCCACCTGTCTGAGGGAACTGAAGAAGCGGTACGGATCCAAGCCTCTGTCAAGGAGCGCAGAAGCCGGCATCTGCCAGTTGAAGAACATCGATTCGAGACCCGACATCGCCGAGAGATGTTTCAGGTCCTTAAGACTGTTGAGATCAGTGCGTCGGCTGCTCACAACGACTGCGCCGGCAACCGCTTGGTTGGGATCCGGGGCGAAATTGGTGACGAGCGTGGCGAGCGGATAGATGCCGTCAGGCAGCAGCGATGCATAGCACCCGCTGCTGCCGAAAATCACATCTACTTTGCCGCTGCGGGCTGCCTTGATGAGGGCTGCCGTACGGTAGACCTTCACATCCACGCGGTACTCCGGGAGGCTTTGCGAGAGAATCTGCGGAAGTTTGCGCAGCACGTAGTCGTCGGCATTCACATAGGTCGTGAATCCCGACGGAGTGCCTTCCTGCAAAAAGGCCATCATCCCAAAACGCAGGACGGGACGGAGGTCTTCCGCCCCGCAGACAGAAAATCCGGGGAACGCGCAGAGCAAAGCCGCTGCTGCGGCCGCGGATCTTATTCTCCAGCTGGATATGTGAAAGGCCATTATGAGGAAATGGGGAATTCCGCACCGACAAAGGTGAGGGGGAGAGCAGCCGATGCCGATGCGGAGATGAAAGACGCTGTGTGAAGGCTACTTCTCTAATCGCCCAAGCGCTTTGAGAATGGATTCACTCGCGACCTTGCCGGAAGTGAAGCCCCACGCCACGTTCATGCCGGGTGAGGAGTCATCGCCGTGCACAGCATTCACAATTTCACCGGCGGCATAAAGACCCGGAATCGGTTTGCCCTGTTGGTTAAGAACCTGAAGATTCTCGTCGACGATAACGCTTCCCATCGTAGTGGCAAAGCGCGGTTTTTGTTCAACGATGTAATACGGACCTTCTGACGAGATTGCGGCCTTCATAAATGCCGCAGGACGGCCAAAGTCCTCATCTTTGCCAAGCTTAACGAGTTCGTTGTAGCGGTCAACGGTCTTCTCAAGCGTGCGGCCGTCAATGCCGGCTGCTGCCGCGGCTTCAGCGAGGGTTGCGCCATGAGCGAAGATCGGAGCTTTGCGGCCGTTTTCGGCGAGCCATTTTTCAAGATCTTCGTCCGTAATGCCCAGCGTGTGAACGCCGTCACGGAAGCCATTCCATGTAGCCTGATCCATCACGAGGTAGAGCATTCCGCCCTTTTGCTTCTCGAGCACAGTAAGAATATCGTGATTAGAGGCCTTTTCATTAATGAGGCGGCGTCCTTCGTTGTTGACGAGAATGCCCGATTGGAGCCACGCACGGTAGTTGCCTTGAATAATCGACTTTGCTACGCCGGGAGCCGCTTCAACGCCGTTGGGATAGCGCTTGCCGAATTCCATGAGTTCAAGCTTGGCGCCGACGGCTTGGGCCATACGATGTCCGTCGCCGGTTGCTGAGGCCGGTCCGTAGTAGAGCGCGCTTTTAAGCGGTTCGATGAGCATCGCCTTATTCGCGCCGTAACCGCCGGTGGCGAGGAGGACCGCTTTGCTCGAGAAGATGTATTTCGTTCCGTCCTTCTTGTGCGCTTCAACACCCACGATCCGGCCGTCTTTAACAATCAGTCGTTCAGCCTTGGTGTCGGTGTGGATCTTGATGCCGAGATCCCGCACGGCCTTTTCCACCTTCCGGTAGGCCGGGCCGCAGCCGCCCTTGAGGTAGAGCGAGCGGTCGAATTGAAATTCGGCGCGGTACTGCAGTTTTTGGTCAATGAATTCCGGTTTGAAGCGGTTGATCGCCCAATCGGCAGCACGAGGAGAATTTTCCGCGAACATCGTGAGCGTTGTCAGGTCGTTCTTCAGGTGCCCATTGCCGATCAGATCGTAGACCAGAGCTTGCGGAGGATCGTAGGGGACGCCTTTTTCCTTTTGGAGCTTCGTGCCCATGATGGCCCACTGCCCGCCGCAGATGGCCGATGCGCCGCCGGTAACGCTCATCTTCTCAAGGACTGTCACTCGGGCACCGTGCTCAGCAGCGTTGACGGCCGCGGCAAGTCCTGAAAAACCCGATCCGATGATGACAACGTCTTCAGCTGCTTCAATCGTTTTTCCGGCATGTTTCGGCGCAGTGCTTCGGGCTGGCTGATTCGGATCGCCTTTGGCTTGACGAATGCAGTCTTCAACAGCCGCGAAGATGGCTTTGCTGGTTACCGTCGCTCCGCTCAGTCCGTCGATCTTTGTGCTCTGGGCTTCAACGATTTGCCGAGGAAGTTCGGCCGCCGCAGTCGTCCCGATGCCTGCCGTTTCCTTCTCTTCGATAACCTTGACTGAAGTCACCGCATCCTTTGAAAAAGTGACCGCAACTTTCACCGGTCCCTTCATGCCCTGAGCCGATGCTTCATAGGTCCCCGGCGTGTAACCCCAGGATGGACCGGCAATGAGCGCGGTTAAAAAAGCCGCAGCAGCGGTAAGACGAAAGTTTCTCATGACTGAATCTCCAGGTCGTTAGGCGGTCCTCAAGGCCGCCTGACATGAGTTCATCGTCGTTGTGCGCTTTTCTAATCAACATGACCTAGATCAATCGACGGATCAGGAGAGAAACGGGGAAATTGAAGTCTGCGGCTAAGCTTCCTTGGTCAGATTGAAGGGTGACGCTATGTTTTCTTCGCAAATGAATAAAGCCCCCCGAAGCTCATTTGAACATCGGGGGGCTTAGCGTTTCAGACAAAGCCCTTACATACCGTTAACAGGACAAGAAGGGCAGAAGCGCTTTGGCAATCAGAATGCGTACTTCACGCCGATCTTGCCGCCGACAGAGGATGTTCCATCCTTGCCGCCGCCCACGGTAAAGTCAGCATTCAGCAGGAGATTGCCGTTCTGCGCGCGCAGGCCGAATGCGCTCTGCACCGGATTGGTGTCGATCACATCGGTTTCACGCGAGAGGACTTCAATTTCCTTGTCTCCGAAGGTCGGGACGTAGGCGACCTTGAAGAACGGCGCAAGTTGCCATCCTGCAGCATTCGTTTCACCAGCCGTCACACGAAGGGCAAGCGGGACTTGGATGAGATCCTGCTTCTGCTTCTCAACATTGACGGCACCGATGGTCATAGCATCTGTTTCAAGATGAGAGTAGCGAACACCCACGCTTGGCGTGAAGGTGAAGGCCCCCGCCTTGAAGGCATGCTGACCGCGGATGCCGACAGACCACACGTTCGCATCAACGCTTTGGTTGAGTGCTGTCTGCGAAGCGGTGATGTCGTTTTCAGTCCACAGATACGAGGCTTCCGCGACAACCTTGGCAGCTCCGAAGTCCTTCGCGCCGTAGAGCGCGAAGCCATAGCTGTCAATTTCGTTGCGAATCGAGGAGACGGCACTTCTCAGCGTACCTTTGCCGTACTGGAAGGCAGCGCCAACGGTGTAGTCCTGACCGAGGGCAATGTCGCCGCCGAAGGCCGCATAGCCCATGTCAGCCTTGAATTCAGCGCCGTGAGCGAGGCCGTCGGCTTCATAGCGTTCGCCGGAAACGTCGGCCCAGAGATTGACGCCCGCATGGAGCTGCTGATCGATCGCTGTGCGGTCGGCAATCGTTTCGGAGAGCGTGAAGTCAGCGCGGCGAGCCATGGACTGGATGCCGAGCGAGGCGAGTGCAGAGAGGCCGGAGTCGGCGTTCAGTGTGTTGGTGAGCGTACCGTCAGCAGTACTGATTTCGCCTTCAATGAACGGATTGTCCGTAACGACTTCAGTCGTGCCGGTAATCGTGTTTGCGAGTTTGAAGGTGCCTTCAGTTGCATTGGTGACGCCGATATAGCTGCCGTCAGCCACGCTGAGCGTGCCGGCAATCATTGATGTGTCAGAAGACCCCTGCGACTGACTGACGATCAGAATGCCCTGATTGGCGACGTAGATCGTTGCATCATTCGGATAGGTTGAAGCAACAGAGGTTGCGTCAGTAAGGCTGCCGTCGACGACAATCTTGCCCGTAACTTCAATCGGAGCGCCAAGATAGAGCGCGGCAGTGACGTCCTTTTCACCCCATGACAAACCTTGAATGGAGGCAATGGCTTCAAAGGCGGATGAAGCTTCAGCAGCATCGGCTCCCAGAGTGATGAGGGAGTTGCGGCCTGCAGCCAAAGTACCCGTGATGGCGGTATCGACTTTGGAGATCTCGAGGTGCGAGGCATTGCCGATCACGTTGAGCGTTTCGTCATCCTTCCAAGCCGGATCAACGAAGATCGTACCCGTGAAGTTTTCGGCGAGCTGCGTGATTGTGAGCTTGCCGGCAGTTTTATCTTCACCGACGAGAACTGTACCTGCGCCGCCAATGGCATCAACCGTGAAGGTTTCACCGCCTGTGGCAGTCAGCGTGCCGTTGCTCTCAACGGTAACCGTGCCTGCGAGCGTGCCGCCCTTGGCATAGTCAGTGCCGCCAAGAAGCAGCGTGGAATCCGCTCTGACGGTAACACCAACTTCATCGGTGCCGGAGGTCTTCAGAAGTTCTGAGCCGGCGCCTTCACCCGTGAGGGTAAGCGTTTTGCCGCCGTCGATCAGCACTTGATTGGCCGTGCCAAGATCGAACGAAGCAACAGCGAGACTTTCTCCGCGATAAGCGTAGTTATTCGACTGTGTGCCGCCAATTTGAACATTCTTATCTTCTGAGGTGATCTTGACTTCATTCAGAACGATGTTATCGCCGACCATGGCGACGTCATCCAATGTCACCTTATCTTGCTGAGCGAGATCATCTTTCGAAGCGTCGGAAAGCTGACCCAGCAGAACATACTTGGCATTGGTGTACTTGTTGCCTAGTGAGCTTGCATAGTCAAGATTGTAGACGGCGTCATTGAGAGCAATCGTACCGCCTTCTTCAACCGTAACGTTGTCAGCCTTCAGTGCGTCGCCGGCGTCTGTCACGGAGCCATCGCCAAGTCCGTTCTTAAAGAGCTGAGCAGAAGCGGTTTCAAGTGTGCCGCCGCTCTTAACGGTAATGCTGCCGACCGTTGAGAGCGGATCGGGCATCTTATCGAAATTGAAGTCTTTAAGAGCGAGCGTACCGCCGGAGATGGTGGCGGCTTCACGCAGAGACCAAGTCGTGTTCACTTCCATACGGCCGGCTTGAACGTCAACAGTGCCGTAGTAGCGGTTCATGTCGCTGTTGATGACAAGCGTACCGCTGCCAGTCTTCTTAATCGAAGCCGCTGTCTGATCGGCAGCTTTGGGATAAGCGCTCGCAATGGAGTCCATGTGGCCCGTCGAGCCTTCTTCGCCAATGGTGAGTGTGGCGCCGTCATCGACTGCAAATTCTGCGCTGGTGCCGCGGTCCAGAAGCAAGAAGCCGCCGGCCGTAGCTGTCATGTAGCCGTATGTGTCAGCTGGATCATCTTTGCCGGTGACATTGTTGCCCGAATAGATCATGTCCTTCGTGGCAATGAACTTGACGCTGCCTTCGACTACGCCGGCGGTTGAGTTGGAAACGATGTCGACGTAGACGGCGCCGCCAGCAGCGATGCCATCGGATGATTCAACCGTGTTGTTTTGGAACAGCACATCCTTGAAGACCGCCTCGGCACCCTTCACAAACACTGCACCGAGAAGGTCTCCTGATCCCGTCGTTTTGTTGCCGACGAAGGAGCCGCCTGTTTGGTTATATTGGGTCTTTGTGTAGAGCCAAAGCGCAGCGCCGGCACCCTTGCCCTTGCTGACGTTGTTCAGGTAGTTGACATTGGTGGCAGTCACTTCGACGGTGTTAACTTTGTCGAGTGAGGATTCATACGGTTTGTTTCCATATACCGCCAGAGCACTCCCGTAGACGCCTTGATTGCCTTCAAAGGTGACGTCCTTCATTGTGAGCGAACCTTCACCCTGAACGAACATCGCGCCGCCCCAACTCTGAGAAATGTTGTTTTTGAAGGTAACGCTGTCGAGGTCGAGATTCAGAATGTAGTGTTTGTCTTTTTCAGAATCGTAGTCGCTCTTGGCGTAGAGGGCTCCGCCCAGAGCGCCGGTTCCCTTCACCGAATTGCCTTCAAAGGTCGAATTCTTGATGGAGGCTGAGAGGTTCTCAGCTCCGCCCCAACGGCCGCCGCGGAGGTAGAGCGCGCCGCCAAGGCTGGAGCCGCCTTCATAAGAGACAGCTGAGTTGTTCGTGAAAGTCGAATCTTCGATGTCTGTTGTTGTACCCCACAACGAAACGGCACCGCCCATGGCATAAGCAGCTGTTCCTTCTGCGGCTTCAGCACTATTCTGGTCGAACCTTGACCCCTTAATAGTGGCAGTGCCGATCGATTGATAAACGGCGCCGCCTTCTGTCTGGTTGTGGCTCGTGCCTTTGTTGCTTGTGAAAGTCGAGTTGGTGATCGTCAGTGTGGAAGAGCCGTCAGTAGCACCGGATACACCGACGGCAGTGCCGTAGACACCGTTAACTTTAGTGGAATCTGAGACTTCATTCGAGGTAAAGGTTCCGTCCGTTACCGTGACGGTGGTATTGGATGCGGCGATGCCGGCCGCTGTCGTCAGGCCGCCAGTCGCGGTAAAGGTAAGTTTGTTGTTCTCGAAGGTGTCGTTGGTTGAATTAATGGCAACTGAAGTGCTGTTTAAGTGACCAGCAAGCGTTGTGCCGTCAGCAGTTCCTGTGTGATTGGAGTAATCGGCAGCGAGGGCACTGGTCGTCATTGCCAAGCAAGCAGCCGCAACTGATGCGGCCAATAATTTTTTCTGATTCATCAAGACTCCTTGAAATCATTGGGTTGCGCAGGGGTGCGCAACTGCGTTTGAGTCTATGAGGAATCTGAAAACAGGGGGGGGGGGATTACCCTATGCGTATCGAAATGACTGAAGCGCAATAGTTTACATTCGTTGTCGATTTCGATAAACGTTGGGTATATGCAACTTGGGGTTTACGCTATTCAAGCGGGTATGAATATCACCCTAAGCGGAAAAAAGGGCCCAGTGCGACAGTCGATGATGCTCCTAGATATTAGAAATGTCTGCTGGACACCGTCTTTCATACCTGATTGAGAATGAAAGAAAACTGGTGCTGGAAGATTTTTAGATCAGTGTTCAAATTCAAATAATGGTGAAACTCGAGCTCTGCAGAGCTCGAGTTTTTCGATGTCCGATTTGATTTCGGCGAATTGCAAAAAAGATGTTCGCCAATTCGCCTGATCACAGGGCTGCTGCAGCCATTATTTCGTTTCAACCCGCACGCCGTCAGCGGCGGCATGGAGCACGTGACCCGCAAAATTCGGATGACGAGCACGAACGAGTTCGATGAAACGCTCGGCAACGGTCTCAGACTTCGTGAGTGCAATCATCGTTGAACCTGATCCGCTGATGAAAAAAGCTGGTGCTCCGGCTGCCTTAGCCGAGGCCCGCACCGAATCGTAGTCTTTGATGAGTTTGCGTCGGCAGGGTTCATGCAGCACGTCCTGACAGGCTTCGGCCAAGAGTTCTTCGCTGCCGGTGCGGAGCGCCTCAATCATGGCAATGGCATGAGAGGTCGTAAAGACACTCTCTTTAACCGTGATTTCTTTAGGCATTGCACGTCGGGCGTCAGCCGTGCGCACTTCATAGTCGGGGATGATGACGGCAAACTTCCAATTTGGGTCAAGCGGCATACGGAGCGCGTGAAAGCGTTCGTCCGCGGCAAAAGACGCAGTGAAGCCGCCGAATGTCACTGGGGCTGCGTTGTCAGGGTGGCCCTCAAAGCGAGCGCAAATTTGGAAGAGCTCGTCTTTTGCAAAGGGACTGCCGAGGAAAGCATTGGCGGCGGCAGCGCCGGCGGCGATACAGGTGCTTGAACTCCCCAGGCCGCGGGCAACGGGAACCTCTGCGTCAATGTGAAGCTTCACGGGAAAGGGCGTCTGCCCGGCTTCACGGAAGACTTCTCGAAAGCCCTGAAGCACCAGATTGTCTTCATTTTGAAAAGCTTCCGGACAGCCGGAAATCTGGAGCGCTTCAGAACGCTCAAAAGTGAAAACGGAGTAGAGCGAAAGTGCCAGGCCGAAGATGTCAAAACCCGGGCCGAGATTTGAAGTGGAGGCCGGAGCACGTACGGTGATCTGCATGAGACTGCTCGCGATGGAAGATATAGAGACGAAGCAGCGGCAAAGGGGCTCCATGCCGCTCTGCCGCTGCCTATGATTTGTAGAGCGTCAGAGCTTGGCGGCTGCGGCAAGCACGCGGTCAGGCGTCTGATCAACGTCATAGACCGAGTTGAAGCGCACGGACTGCGTGCGAAGTGCTGAGAGGCACTGCGGGGGTTCAACACCCGTGGAGTCAGCAAGCGCATCCATATATTCGAATGCAGCGGCTTCCGGCGTCGTGCTCTTTAACTTCAGGGGGCCGTAGAGGGCATTGAAGACGTCGCGGCAGAATTTGAAGGGCGAGGCAGTAGAGAGCACCACCATCGGCACTTCCGGAGACGCCTGCTTCTGCGCAATCTTCCAGGCAACAGCCGTGTGCGGGTCGATGAGCCGCCCGGTGGCTTCCCAGGCTTCGCGCACAGCATCGGACGTTTCGGCATCGTCAAGCCAGCCGCAGCCGTAGACGGCGCGGAATTTATCGAGCAGTTCGGGTTCGATCCGGTAGATGCCGTCCGCTTTCAAAGCGGCCATGCGTGCGGCCGTGCGCACGGGATCCATGTCGTCGAGATAATAAAGCGCTCGCTCGAGGTTGCTCGAAACCAGAATATCCATCGAGGGCGATGATGTCCGCACGAGATCTCGGCGGCGGTCGTAGACGCCCGTTTCGAGGAAGTCGCTCAGGACATGGTTGGCGTTGCTCGCAACGATGAGGCGGCGAACGGGCAGCCCCAGCGTCTTGGCAAACCAGCCGGCAAGCACGTCGCCGTAATTGCCGGTCGGTACGCAGAAGTCGATGCGTTCGCCCTGACGGATGACGCCGGCTTCTGCGAGCTGGCGGTAGGCGTCAAAGTAATAAACCACCTGCGGCGCAAGACGGCCGATATTGATGGAATTGGCGCTCGTGAGCGTAATGTTTCGCGCGGCGAGCTCGGCTTTGAGCGGCGAAGCGAAAAGCGCCTTCACCGCGCTCTGAGCATCGTCGAAATTCCCGCGGAGCGCTGCAACTTCCACGTTGACGCCTTTTTGCGTTGCCATCTGCAGGCGCTGAATGGCGCTCACGCCCCCGTCAGGGTAAAAGACTGCAATACCGATGCCCGGAACGTTAGCGAACCCTTCAAGCGCGGCTTTCCCGGTGTCGCCGCTCGTTGCCGTGGCAATCACGAGCCGGCGGCCGGTGCCGGCTAAAGCGCGGCTCATGAGCTGAGGGAGCATCTGGAGCGCTATGTCCTTGAAGGCGGCCGTGGGACCGTGATAGAGCTCAAGGAGGTGCATGCTGCCGATTTTCGTCACCGGAGTGACCGCGGGATCGGCAAAGGTATTTCCGTAAGCCGCCTCCACCGCGCCGGCGATTTCTTCGGCGCTGAAGTCAGGGAGCAGCGTACCGAGCACACGGCGGGCAGCGCCGGCATATCCGCCGGTGAGCGAAGCCGGGTCGATGTGAAGCTCGGGCAGCTCGTCGGTCACAAAAAGACCGCCGTCGGCGGCCAGACCCTGAAGAACGGCCTCGCGGCTGGTGAGCTGCTGATCGAGGCTGCGGGTGCTGTGATAGCGCATGATGCAATGAACTCCTGCTGTTTTCTTTGAGGTGCGGCGGCTTCTTTCAGTCTTCAGTCTGCCGGTTTTTTGCAGTGGTAAGTCTGTCGGAGACGGATAAACGTGTAAAACATGAAAAACAATTTCTTATAGAAGTGTTTTTGTCGCTTAAGATGTTGGGCAGACGCACGCTGATTGGAAATCATCCTACTCAACGCAAACCTCTGCGGGGCGAATGCGGTTCAAAAGGGCGCTTTTGCACAGAATTCTTTGGCCTTTGTCCGTATTCGCGCAGAACATCTAAGGTTTTTTACCGTCATTACTGAGATATTTTCCTCAAGGGCACTCAGGTAGGATAGTCCAAAGACGCACGCGAAGCGGCGCTTGTTCGTGAAGAACCCCAGCGCGCGGAATATTGAAGTCTTCCTCCGGCGCACCTGCGGATTCGAATCCGGTCGGCAAGCCTCAGGGGAAGCGTCAAGCCGCGAGCCTTGAGGCCCTTCAGGATGACCCGCCGCCATCTATAAACACCTATCCAGCAACCTCAGGCGAAACGCCTGAACATCATCTCAACGTTCAAACGTCAGCGCCGCGCAAAGTGCTTTGCCTTTAGGGTGAGCGGCTGCGCGCGATGCGGTGCCGGTTCTCGGAATTCACAAAAACGGGAGCTGCCGATGAATCCATTGAATCAGACGAGCTTTCCGCGCCCGCCGGCGCGCTTTGACATACCGTCGGATTCGCAGGCCATCGGCTCGGCTGCTTTTGCGATTCCGGATGAGCGACATGAGGACATTGGAACGGAGGAAGACATGCTCAAGATCGGACTTCTCGGCTTTGGGACGGTTGGCCGCAGTATTGCCGAACAGCTCGCCGAGCGCGACTGCGGCATTGAACTGCGCCACATTCTGCGCCGCCCGGGGAAAGCCGGCGGCCCGCTCATGACAGAGCATTTTGCCGAGATCATCAATGATCCTGAGGTTGATGTGGTAGTGGATGTGCTGGCCGGCATTGAACCCTCCCGCACGTATATCCGTGAGGCGCTCCTCGCCGGCAAGGCCGTCGTCACCGCCAACAAGGCTGCGCTCGCTGCCAACTACGAGGAGCTCCTCGGCATTGCGCATGCCAAGGGGCTGCCGCTCCTCTTTGAAGCGAGCTGCGGCGGCGGCATTCCCTGGATTGAAAACCTCAAAAAAGCCGCGCGCCTCGACCGCATTGAGTCCATGCACGGCATTCTGAACGGCACGGGGAACTTTATCCTCGACCGCATGGACCGCTTCGGCATGGATTTTGATGAGGCGCTCAAGGAGGCGCAGGCGCTCGGCTATGCCGAAGCTGATCCGACGGCTGACATCGGCGGCTTTGACGTCGCCAACAAAGCCGTTATTTCCGCTTCTGTGGCGTGCGGCGCCCCGTTTAAGGACGATTTTCCGGTGCTCGGCATCGAGAAAGTGACGAAGTCCTTCCTCGACGATTTAAAACGCGAAGGCAAAACCCTTCGCCACATGATGCTTTTTAAGCGCACCAACAACCGCGCTGCCTTGGGCGTTGCGCCTGTTGTGCTTCCGCTCGAATCACTTGAAGCACAGGTGCGCAGCAACTTCAACTGCGTGACGCTTGAGGGCGACCTGGTCGGCAGACTCTCTTTTTACGGTCAGGGCGCCGGCGGCCGGCCGACCGCCGATGCGGTCCTGCAGGACCTGACAAGCATTCGAACACGGCGGGTCGAGCCGCTTCCCGTCGCGGCGCCCCCCGTCTATGACGCGGGGCTGCTTCGCGGAGCCGGGCTTACCGCCCGCGGGATTCTGCCCGACCGCACCCTCGAAGAACTCGCCCGTGCTGCCCGCGAAACCGGCGAATTCATGACCTTTCAACTCGAACCCTGAACCCAACAGACTCTCTAATCATGCTTAAGATCACGAAATTCGGCGGCAGCAGCTGCGCTTCCGCAGAACAATTCCGCAAAGTCAAGGCCATCATCGAGGCCGATTCGTCACGACGCTTCGTCGTTATTTCCGCTGCCGGGCGCAAGACCCCTAAAGACAATAAGCTCACCGATCTCCTCTACCTCTGCCGCGCCCATATTGAATATCACGTGGACTGCCAGCCCGTCTTTGATCTGATTAAGGGGCGGCTTCTGGAGATTAAGACCGAGCTCGGCCTCGATACGCCCATTGAGGAAGAGCTCAGCCGATTCCGCGAAGCGCTCCCCGACCTCACGATTGACGACATTGCGAGCCGCGGCGAATACTTCACCTCCCGTCTGATGGCGGATTTCCTAGGTTTCCCCTTCGTGGATGCCAAGGACGTCGTGGCGATGGAGTTTGACGGCACGTTTAATTTTGAGAAGACGACGGAAAACCTGAAGGGCGTTCTGCAAAAGAACAGCCGCTTCGTTATGCCGGGGTTCTACGGTACGACGCCTGACGGCAAGATCAAGGTGATGACCCGCGGGGGCTCGGACATTTCGGGTTCCATTCTCGCGCGCTGCCTCAAGGCGGACCTCTACGAAAACTGGACGGACGTGTCGGGCTTCCTGATGGCCGACCCGCGCATTGTGCCCAATCCGAAGAACATCGAGAAGATCACTTATGCGGAGCTGCGCGAACTCTCCTACATGGGAGCGAGCGTTCTGCACGAAGACGCGATCTTCCCAATCCGCGAATACAACATTCCGATTCACGTGCTCAACACCAATCGTCCGCAGGATCCGGGCACGCTGGTGCTCGACAAGATCTCTGACCGCGACACGGGGCCGCTCGTCACCGGCATCGCCGGCAAGAAGGGGTTCCTCTCGATTGAAATCGTCAAGCGCAACATGTCCACCATGGTGGGCATCGTCTCGGGCGCGCTCGACGTGCTCAACAAATACGGCGTTTCAATTGAGCATCTGCCGAGCGGCATTGATTCCTTCAATGTCGTCGTCAACAAAAAGGATGTTGAACACAACCTTTACGAAATCCTTTCGGAAATCAAACAGGCCATTGCGCCCGATTCGATCCGTGTGCCCGAACCGATCGCACTGATTGCCGTTGTCGGCCGCAATATGAATGCCCGCGTGGGGTCGTCTGCGAAGCTCTTCGGCGCCTTGGCCGAAGCCAACGTCAATATCCGCATGATCTCGCAGGGCTCGAGCGAAATTGACATCATCGTCGGCGTCTCTCAGCAGGACTTTTCGAAAGCCGTTCAGGCGCTCTACAACACCTTCACGAAATAAGCTTAGCGGCGCCTGCTGCGCAGGGGAAGCGGACTGCCCGACGGCAGCCGCCTCTCCCTCGAGCGGCAGAACGCGTTTTTTGAAGCTTCACGATGAACTGAATTCAAGCAAACCCAGAGGAATTCCATCATGACCGAACCCAAAGCACTCAAAGTCGGCATTCTCGGCGCCACGGGCGCCGTCGGCGAACAGATGATGATCGTACTGGCGGAGCGCAATTTCCCAGTTGCTGAGCTTCGTCTTTTCGGCAGCGCGCGCAGCGCCGGTACGAAGCTTGCCTTCAAGGGCAAGGACTACGTGGTCGAAGAAGCCAGTCTCGAACGCATGAAGGGGCTTGATCTCCTTTTAGGCGCGGCTGACAACGATGTGGCCAAGAAGTTCCTGCCCGACGCCGCCAAGCTCGGCGTCACGGTGGTCGACAATTCGAGCGCCTTCCGGCTGGATCCGGAAGTCCCGCTTGTCATCCCTGAAGTCAACCCCGAAGATGTCAAGTGGAGCAAGGGGCTCATTGCCAACCCGAACTGCGCCACGATCATCGGTCTTACGGCCATCGCGCCGCTGCACCGCAGGGCTAAGGTCAAGCGCCTCATCGCTTCGACCTATCAGGCCGTTTCCGGCGCCGGCAAGGGCGGCATTGATGAGCTTGAGGCTGAGGTGAAAGCGCCGGCCGGCACGCCCGCTCCCTGCAAGGTCTTCCCGTATCCCATCGCTTACAACCTCATTCCGCAGATTGGCGGCTTTAACGATGAGGGTTATACGAGCGAAGAAATGAAGATGCAGAACGAAGGCCGCAAGATGCTCCACGACGACAATCTGCTCGTCTCCTGCACCTGCGTGCGCGTGCCGATCATTCGTTCGCACTCCGAGGCGCTTACGATCGAGTTCGAAAACGAAATCTCGCCCGAAGAAGCCCGCGAGCTTTTGAAGGATGCGCCGGGCGTTCGCCTTTGGGATGAACCCGAGGAGAAGCACTATCCGATGCCGCTTCTCACGAGCGATCAGGATCTCGTCTATGTCGGCCGCATTCGCCGCGACCTTTCGGCGCCCAAGGACGTTTACAATCGTTCGCTTGTGCTTTTCTGCTGCGCTGATCAGGTCCGCAAGGGGGCTGCAACCAATGCCGTGCAGATTGCCGAGCTGGTGTTCGGCTTAGCCGAAAGCGCTTTTTAAGCGCAGAGAGCTTAAAGTCTTCAATGGGCGGGCGGCGGATTCTTATCCGGCCGCCCGCCGGTTCTTTCGGACGCTCGCCCAAATATGGACGAACGGACGATCGGGCGCAGCCTTTAATTGGTCCCGTTGATTAAATAGTCAAAGATGTGGCGGTTGCGAAGCGCTTCTGCTGCCGCGCGTTCCTTATAGGCGTCATTGAGCGGCCGATTCAGAATGAAAGGAACTTCCATTTCATGGAGGCTTCCGTGGGAGCGCAGGCGATGGCCCGAGAGCCCGTTGAGATCATGTTTGGAGCGGCTTGTGCCGATGCAGACGTGCTCCTTGGCGAGCACCACCACATCCGCTTCGCGGTCCGGATAGAGTTCGAACATGCGCACCGCGCGTTCCTTATCGACGGCAATGTCCACTTCCGGCAGGGAGGAAATGGTTTCGATAAGCTGTGCTGTTGAAACGCTGCCTTTGCTCCAGACGCGGACCAGACCGCCCAAGGCGCCGTGGTGCGCGACGAAGGCATCCGTGATCGGGCAGATGACCACCGCTTCTCCCTTGCCGAATTTGGCATCCAGAATATCCTGGAGCCAGAGAACATGAGGTTCGAGATTGTCGAGGCTCATGTCGCTCATGCCGTGGTCTGCGGTCAGCCCCAGATTGATGTCTTCCGCGGCCAGAAGGCCAAAAAGGGCGTCGAGCTTTTGGTAGAACGAGAGCGCTTCAGGGGCTTCGGGCGCATAGCGGTGCTGCACAAAGTCAGTGAGCGACAGGTACATGACTTCCGGACGGCGGTCACGAAGGAGCTTCAGGCCGGCTTGCAGTACGAAAAGCGAGAGCGCTGCAGAATATTTGCCGGGCAGGGGTTCGCCGACATAGGTGAGCACATTGTCAATGCCGTTTTCTTCGATCGTGCATTGATCCGCGTACTCGGCCGAAAAGGAGATATTGCCGCGCGTCAGATCGAGATCCTTTTGGAGCTGCCGGCGGAGTTTGTCTTTGGCTGTAATTGAGACCACGCGGGCGCCGGCATCAGCAAACCCCGAAAGAATGGTCTGTGCCATAAGCAGCTTGGGATCGGTCATGACAACCGGTTCCCAGGTTTTCGTGTCGAGGTAGTAATTGCCGGAAATGCCGTGCTGCGACACGGGAACGCCCGTGATGATGGACATGTTGTTGGGGCAGGTGAAGGCCGGCACGGAAGACTGGGCAGTGCCGGCGAATCCTTCCCGGATGAAACGCGCGATGTTTGGGAGCTCCCCGCGGGAGAGGTAGCGCGCGAGATAGCTCGGATCCGAGCCGTCGATGCAGACGGCAACACAGGGGCGCAGCGGACGGCGATAGTGAATGTGATTGATGGAAAGCAATGACATAAGTGAAGTCCTGAATCAGAAAGGGCTGGGTTTTTTAGGCACGGGTACTGGCCATGCGGTTGGCTTGAATGAGTTTTTGGGTATAGGGATGCTTCGGGCGGTTCATGACTGCTTCGGCGGGTCCGTATTCCACGATGCTTCCTCGATAGACCACGGCGATCTTTGTGGAGATATGCTCGACAACGTCCAAGTCGTGGCTGATGAAGAACATCGCAAAGCGGCGTTCCTGCTGCAGACGGTGCAGGGTGAGGAGGACCTGCACCTGTACCGTCGGATCCAGAGCGGAGACAATTTCGTCACAGATGAGCAGATCGGGGTGCGAAAGGATTCCGCGCGCGATGCATACACGCTGGCGCTGGCCGCCGGAAAGTTCATGGGGGTAGCGGGCGAGAAAATCCTCCGGCAGGCTCACAGACTGGAGCGCCTCCCGGATGCGCTCTTGGGCATGGGACTCTAGATTCATGAGTTCGAGCGGTTCACGCAGAGCCGCTTCGACGGTGAGCCTGGGATTCAAGGCGCCGAAGGGGTTTTGGAAAACAATTTGGCAGCGTTTTCTCAGCGCAAGCGCCATTTTGCGGGTACGGCTGATATCTTCCTCAAAAAGCGATACCTTGCCTTGACTCGGCTGAACCAACCCGGCAAGCAGCTTGGCAATGGTGGATTTTCCGCTCCCGGACTCTCCTAAAATGCCGAGCGTTTCCCCTGGATAGATGCGCAGAGAGATGTCCTTAAGCGTCGGCTGAGCGCGGCGGCAGAATCCGGCGGCGGGATAGGCATAGGAGACGTTTGAGAGCTCCCCGACGGGGGAGGCGTTGTTTTGGGCTTCGCAGGCTACGGGCTGAAGGGCGGCCAAATTCTCTTTGGCGCGGATGAGCTCCGCCGTATAGGCCTCGCGGGGATGGGCAAACACCGCTGCGGTGTCGCCCGATTCTGCCATGCGGCCGTGCTGCAGCACATACACGCGGTGCGCGAGAAAACGTGCAGCAGCCATGTTGTGCGTAATAAAGAGCATAGAGAGCGAAAACGCTTTCTGCAGCCGCTCGAGCAGCTTCAGGATTTCAGCCTGCACGCAGGCATCCAGGGAACTCGTCGGTTCATCGGCGATCAAAAGCTGCGGACGATTGGCGAGCGCCATGGCAATCATGATGCGCTGCTGCTGGCCGCCTGAAAGTTCATAAGGGTATTTGCCGGCCGTCTGTTTGGGCTGCGGCAGATCGACCATTTCGAGGAGTTCGAGCACGCGCGCATGCGGATCCTCGTCTGACGCCGAGCCGCGCTTAAGGGCTTCAAGGATCTGTGTTCCTACGCGAAGATAAGGATTGAGACAGGACATCGGATCCTGAAAAATCATGCTGATCGAGCATCCCCGCCAGCGGCGCATCCGGGCATCGTTTTCAATGGGAAGAGGCTCTCCCAAAAAGTCAATGCGGCTCTCGGGTGTCAGGCGGCTCCGCTGCGGCTGCAGTCCCAAAATGCATTGGGCTAAAGTGGATTTGCCGGAGCCGGACTCTCCGATGAGGGCCACGGTTTCGCCCGCGCCGATCGTCAAATCGATGTCCTGCAGAATGGTTTTGTGCTCAATCGACAGTGTGAGATGACTGATGTCGAGTACGTTGGCGGTCATGGGGTCATCCGGGGATCGAAAAGTTTGTGCAGTGCATCAACAACCGTGTTGATCAGCACGAGGGAGACAGCAATAAAGGACACGGCGGCCAGAACCACCGGGGTATCGCGTCCTTGAATGGCATTGAGGGCAAGGCTGCCGATGCCGGGAAGTCCAAAAAGGATTTCCATGGTTAAGGTGCCGGCAACGAGGCTGCCGGCAACCAGTCCGGAGAGCGAAAGCAAAATGCCGGCGGCATTAGGCAGGATGTGAAAAACGGCAATGCGCAGCGGCGCCAGTCCTTTGGCTTTTGCCGTGCGGACATAAGGCAGGGCAGCCGATTCTTTGAGCTCTTCACGCAAGGGCTTGACGATGGTTCCGCCGCTGTCGAGCCCCATAATGACAGCGGGCAGGACGAAGCTTCCGATCACCGGCAGCCAATGGAGTTCAATGCAGAAAAGGAGAATGAAAATAACGCCCGCACAAAAGGTCGGCATGGCAATGGACCAGGCATTGAGCCCTTCTACCAGGCTGTCAGCGAAGGCTGACTGACGCGCAGCCGCCCAGAGTGAAAGACCGAGCGCGAGAAAGAGCCCCAGCACAAATGCCCAGCCGGCAAGCTGCAGCGTGACGGGAATGGCATTAAGGAGCATGTCCGATACGGATCGGCCGAAACGAAGCGACTGTCCCAAGTCGCCGCGGCTCGCTGCGCTGAGCCAGTCGCCGAACTGAACCAGCCAAGGGTCGTCAAGCTTCAATGCCTGACGAATGGCCGCAGCCTGCTCCGCAGTGAGTCCCCCTTCGAGCCCCAAAACGTCAACCGCGTCGCCGGGAATCGTCCGGCAAAAGAGAAATGTCAGAGCCACAATCAGGACGCACTGCAGGAGACCCTTGCCGGCAGTCGATGCGAGCAGCCATAACTTATGCATGATGAAACCTCCGTTCCTCAGCAGCGCTCAAGCCGCCGTATGGGATCGAGCCTTTCGCGCCATTCATTGGCCAGCAGGGAAAGTGAAAAGGTGAGGAGCACCAAGGCGCACAGGGGAACGATCACTTCATGCGGGGCGCGTTCCATCATGGGCGCTGCGTCGGCAATCATCCTTCCCCATGTCGGCTCATCCGGCGAGCTTCCCAGTCCAAGGAAACTCAGCACCGACTCCGTAACGATGCAGCGCGGCAAAACGATGCCCAGCTGGGTGATCAGCGCGCCCATGATGTTTGGGAGCAGGTGCAGCTTCAGGATGTGCATGCGGCTGCCGCCGAAACTTCTGGCGGCAAGCACATACTCCCGCGATGCTTCGCGCTGATAGACAGAACGCGCGACGTAAGCGACAAGGGGCGAAAAAGCAATGCCGGTGGCCGCCATGAGCTGCCACTGACCGCTGCCCAGTCCCACGATGACGAGGAGCGCCATCAGGGTGCTCGGCAGCGCGCGCACCAGATCGATAAAGGCAAAAAACACGCCGGCGGCAAAACGCCCCATGGAAAGCGCCGTCAAACCGATGCCGGCGCCGATGAAAAAGGCGATGAAGGTGCCGCCCAGCGAGATCTCCAGCGTAGTTCTTGCCCCATAAACGGGTCGCGCCAGTATGTCTCTTCCCAGACTGTCGGTCCCCAAGGGGTGAGCCGGGGAAAAGGGCTGGTCTAAGTTCATGAGGTCTTGGTCGAGCGGAGAAACATCCGTGAGCCACGGTGCAAAGAGAGCCGCCAAGACGATGCCGCCCAGAGCTGCGTACAGAAGTATCTGCCGCAGGTCTGGAAAGCTTTGAATCTTGTCTGCGCCCGAGGGCGACGCCTTCAGCATGCTGAGCCTCCGTCTCAGGCCTTCAGGTCGGCATGATCCACGCCGCCGTCCGCCCAGTGACAGGCCCAGGTAAAGCCCGTGTGAAAGCCCGTGACGCCCTTGCGGATCGCAATGAGGTCGGGCGTCAGACCGATGACATAGAAGTAGCCCTTTTCCATCACGCGCTTAAAAGCCTTGAGGTAGGCTGCGCGGCGGGTTTGTGCATCAGTCGTTTCTGCGGCCTCGGCAATAAGCTTGTCGAGCGTCGGATCCTGAATGCCGCCCCAGAGGACTGGGTTGGGACCTTCGCTCATCAGGCGAACGTAGCGCAGATAAATGTCAGAGCGCGGGCCGGAGCTCATGACGGTGAGGTCCCAGTCGTACTGAGACAGCCGCTTTTGCGTGCCGATGTCGTCGAGCGCAACGTGGTGCACCTTGAAGCCCAGTCTGCGGATCATCTGCACGGCAATCTGCGCGTAGGGCACCTGCCACGAGACGAATTCAATCGTGTGCTTCGAGGGATCGACGCCGGCCTCTTTGAGAAGCGCCTTGGCTTTCTCAAGATCGGGCTTTTTGAACTCATCGGCCTCATAGAGCGCGCGGTCAAAATAGAAGTTGTTTGCTCCCACGAACTGGTTGCTTGTCTGCGCACGGCTGCCGCCCACAAAGTTCATGAACCCCTGCTTATCAATGCAGTGGGCCAGAGCCTTCCGCACGCGGATGTCGTTAAAGGGTTTGCGCGGCTTGCGGTTATTGAAGGAGAGGAAGTACCAGGCACTGTCTTTGAGGCCTTCAATGACCGCGGCGCCCGCGCGCTGCAGATCTTCGGCGGCATCTTTGCTGACATAGGCAACATCCAGGTCGCCCGAGCGGATGGCAAGGCTCTTGTCTGTGCCGTCGCGAAGGTCAAAATGCACGGCGGCGAGCTTGGGGAGCCCCTTTTGCCAGTAGTCGGCAAAAGCCGGAGCGTCCAGACTGACCTTCGGGAGCCATTTGCCGAAGCGGAAGGGGCCCGTGCCGATCGGCTGCGTAATCGTGGAGTCCCAGCCCGGGGATTTCGGCGAAAGAATCCAGAGCTCTGCCATGAGCGACATGAAGGGAGCGAAGGGGCGGGCGAAGGCAATCACCACCGTGCCGGGTTCGGGCACCGAGAGGTTCTCAACGTTTTTGAGCGACGAAACGAGCCACCCGCCCTTGATCTTCTCGCGGATGCGGTTGATGTTGGCGACAACGTCTTCGGCAGTGAGCACGTCGCCGTTATGAAATTTGACGCCCTGACGAATTTTCAGGGTATACGTGCGCCCGTCGCTGCTCACCGTCACTTTTTCCGCAAGGAACGGTTTGACTTGGCCGTCGTCGGCAATGGATGTGAGCGGCTCAGCGTAGCACTGCTGCACCGCAATGCTGCCGGTATGCCGGTGCGGGTCAGACGTGTCGAGACCGAGCGTGGCATAGCGAAGTTCCCTGCGCTCTGCAGCGTCGGCCGGGAAGCTCGGCAGAGCCGCGGCGGCAAGCGACGCAAGAAGCAGCGTGCGGCGGTGAAGCGAAAAAGCATTGCCCATGATTAATCTCCAAGAGTGGGAACACCAAGAATTTGCTGAAGAGAGCGCCCGTCCAATCCGTCAAGGGACAGTCCAAGAAACCTCAGAACCGTGGGCGCAATTAGGGTGAGATCCGTGACGGCAGAGATCTCGCTCGGACGGAGGCCGGGATGATTGACAAGGCAGTACGGACTCTGTTCATGAAGACCGAATCCGCCGTGCTGACCGCAGCCGATGGGGTAAGGAGAGCCTGGCACCAAGCAGGCCAGACTCTCACCGGCAACACCGTACGGATTGAGGGCCGCGGGGTCAGACTTGAGGGAGAGGAAAAATTCAAGCGCCGGCGCCTGGGAAATGCCGTACAGCTCGAACTGCCGGCGGCAGACGACGTCGCTCAGCCAGTCGGCCTGCCGGAAAAACGCTTCCAGCCGTGCCCGCACGGCTTCAGGAGCCTGCAGATAGACCAAAGCAGCAGTGCCGTTGGGTGCAGTCACAAGCCGGTCCGAGGCGAGTTCTGACTCAAAGCCCGCCTCAGCGAGTTTCTTATCGATGTCGACCAGTCCGGACACGGTTTCGTGCCCATGGTCGGAGCCGGCTATAAAAAGAACGTCCTTTACTTTTCTGCGGAGTTCATCGACACAGGCATAAACGGCAGAGACATTCTCATCGGTTCGCCGCAGTGCTTCCAAGTGCTCGGGCGAACCCAATGGGCAATGGTGCTGCGTCGTGTCGGGATGCCCCAGCCAGAGGAGGTTCACGGCGGCCAATTGGTTTTCGAGGTCGTCGATGAAACGCTCCGTCATTGCACGGTCGCCCGCGAGATCTGAACTCACATTGAGTGCTTCGGTTTGCGGGAGTTGCCCGCGCGGACCGAAGCTTCCGGCTCGGTGAAAGACATGTCCGCGGTGCGTCGGATCCTGAACATAAGCGGCGCCGGGCGAGGCATTGCCGTACATCCGCAGCCCGCCCGCCGCCTCAGTTCTTTGGGCGAGCGTAGGAACGCCGAGCACATGACCCCGCAGTTCGCGGCAGAGAGAAAAGAACGAGGGCACTCCGACATCGAGGAGCCGGAGCTTTCCTTGCTCAAGGAGACAAAGCTTGTTGCCCGCCAGTTCGTGGCGAAGCGGACTGCAGCCCGTTGCGATCGTGGCTGAACAAACACGCGTGACCGAGGGCGCTGCAGAACGGTGGCGGCGAAGCCACACGGACTCACGGCGCAGCGCATCGAGCGCGGGCGTTGATTGCGCTTCAATGGAATCACGGCGCAGACCGTCCGTAATTACGATCACCGCCAGCTTGTCGACGCTCATGCAATGGCCTCACTGCTGAAGTTGGAATGAGAGGCAGTCTAGAGATCGTAGATTGCAGATTGCTGACAATCTGATGACCTTTATAATTCAACCATCTTTGGTGAGCTATAAACATGCCCGAAAACACTCAAATCGCGTTATTGACGAGCAAATCGCTTCCTGAACTGATTTGTTCAGAGCTCGAAGGCTGGATTGCACAAGGCAAAGTGTCGCCTGGACAGCCTTTGCGGGAAGCGGATATTTCTGCGCAAATGGGGCTTTCGCGCGGTCCGGTGCGTGAGGCCTTCCGCATTTTGGAAGAGCGGGGATTGGTGTGCTGTGAGAAAAACAGAGGCGTTCGGGTAGGAAACCTCACCCTTGAGCAAGTCAAAGAGATCTACGAACTGCGTGAAACGCTTGAAGGCCTGATCGGACGTCTGGCAGCCGAGCGAGCTGGAGCGGCCGAGAAAGCTGCGCTCAAAGGCATTGTGGAGGAGATGGCTCAAGCCGTGGACGCCGAAGATGTCGCCCGTTACACGCAGCTCAACTTCAAAATTCATGAGATGCTTGCCGGCTGCACGCAGAATGCCGTGCTCAAAGAAGTCTATTTGCGTTTGGTTTCCAGACTCCATCTTTTTCGCAGCTACGTTCTTCGTCACCAGACGGGGAGCGCAAAGCGGTCCTATCTGGAGCATCAGGCGATTGCCGAAGCGGTTTGTGCCGGTGAGGCCGATGAGGCTGAAAAACGGCTTAAAGCACATACGCGTGAGAGTCTGCAGCACCTGATTGCGATTGCAGAGAAATAATCTTTTAGTTGTCCTTGAGCCCCTGCGGCATGCTTCGGGCCGCGGGCTTGAGGCAAAAGAGGCAGGCGGCTGTCGGAAAAGCCTCGCTTATCCTTAGTGCGGCAGAGAAATGCCCGCCGTGCTTCTCCGAGAGCGGCAGCTGATTCTTTCTATTTGTCGATTCCTTTGCATCAGCTCCGGGCGGCGGCAAGCCTGAGACCGAAAAGAATGAGAATCACGCCCATTGTGCGGTTGAGCCACCGCTGAAAAGCCGGCCGTCCGAAGATCGGACGAATACGATCCATCATCACTACGAGCACGGCAAGCCAGGCAAGTCCGAGGAATGCCCAGGTGACGCCCATCAGCGCGAGCTGGGGTCCCGCGGGGAGCGCCGCGTCCATAAACTGCGGAAAGAACGTGAGCACGAAAAGCACCACCTTCGGGTTCAGAAGATTGCAAAAGAGCCCGCTTCGAAAGGCGGCGGCAGGCGTTTCGGCCTTGGCGTTCTGAAGGGCGGCTGCCGCAGCTTCAATCGGGGCGCCGTCTTCATGAGATTCATGACGCAGGGACGCAAGGAGCGAACGAAGGCCGAGATAGAAGAGGTACGCCGCACCCGCCCATTTGAGGACAGCAAAGAGCTCTGCGGAACCGGCAATCACCGCAGAAATCCCAAGAATGGCTGCGATGGTATGCACCGCTACGCCGCAGTTGATGCCGAGAGCGCAAGCGAGGGCCTGACGGCGCCCGGAGAGGAGCGCTGTTTTGACAACGATGGCAAAGTCGGGGCCGGGCAGCAGCGTGATGACAAGAACGGCCGGCAGAAAGAGGAGGTAGTTTGTGAGCGAGAACATGATGAGGTGATGGAAAAAACATGCTGTGGCGGCGGCTCGAGAGAGCGGCCCAGCGCCGAATGCGCAGCCTCGGCGTTAAAGAGAATGCTATCGCTAAAAGCGAGCAGGGAGACATCAGGCCTGTCGTTTGAGCCGCGGCCGCTCTTTTGAATTTCGTCACATGTTCCGATAAATGTGAAGCCGTCTGCTTCAAATCGCTTAGTCACTAAGGAAAAGTTTTCTGCGCTGCTTTTATATGCTCGAAAACAAAGAACGATGAGACGTCCGCAGAAATTTGCTGAGGACTTCAGCCGGAATAGTTTTTATGACGAGCCCGTTCTTAGAGCCTGCGGACAGCATTGAGCTGGAGCCCAATCCTCGTCCGCCGGGTCATCCATGATGAAAATGACGCACGCTTTTTCTCGGAGGATTCCCATGAATCGACTCTCCTCAGCCTTTGCCGAGCCCCGTCTCGTCGGCAGCATCGCTGCCGTTATGCTCGCCGCCGCAGCTTCCGGCACTCATGCCGCTCAGCTCGAAACGCTCACCATCGCCGTCAACGCTGGTTTCACGACCATGGATCCCTGGGACGCCACGGACAACCTTTCCCGTACTGCGGCGCGTTCCTTTTATGAGAGTCTCTATACATTTGACAAGAATCTCAAGCCGACGCCGCAGCTCGCAGAATCGGTCGACATCAGCCCGGACGGGCGTGTTTATACCTTTAAGCTCCGGCAGGGCGTGAAGTTTCACGACGGCACGATCTTGGATGCTGAAGCCGTCAAGCTCAGCTTCGAGCTCGGCGCAAGTCAGGACCTCAAACGCACGCGCCGAAATTTCTTCAATTTTGTCGAAAAAATCGAAGCCGCAGACAAGTACACCGTCCGCTTCACTTTGAAGAGTCCGATGACGGCTTTCCTTGAACGGCTCTCCAACGGCACAGCTGCAATCGCCTGCCCGAGTCTGCTCCGCCGCGCGAAGACGAAGCAGGCGCTCGCTTTTGAAGCCTGCGGCACGGGGCCCTATAAGCTGGTCCGCTTCAATCCCGCCGAGGAGCTTCTGGTTGAACGCAACCCTGACTACCGCGTGCCGGGACTGCCCAAATTTAAGGCGCTGCGCTGGGTGCCGGTGGTGGAAAACAGCACCCGAGCGGCGATGCTGCAGACGGGCGAGGCACAGTTCATACAGATGGCGCCGGTGGAGCAGATTCCGGTTCTGAAGGCCGATCCCAATTTGATGGTCAACGTGGTGCCGTCTGTTGTCATGCGCTATATGTCCATGAATATGAACGAGAAGCCTTTTGACAACCCCAAGGTGCGGCAAGCTGTCAACTATGCCATCAATAAGCAGGCGCTCTGCAAAGTGGCATACAGCGGCTATGCTCGTCCGGCTGACGGCGTGATTCCCGAGCAGATTCCCAATGCCGTTAAGCTTGGTCCCTGGCCCTATGATCCGAAGAAAGCCCGTGAGCTCTTGAAAGAAGCAGGCTATCCGAACGGTTTTAAGACGACGCTCTGGTCGGCCTATAACAACACGACGGCCGTGAAGACGATGCAGTTCGTCCAGCAGCAGCTCGCGCAGGTAGGCATCAAGGCCGAGGCACGGGCGCTTGAAGCCGGGCAGCGCGTACAGGTCTACGGCAACAAGGATCCGAAGAAGGCGCCCAACCGCCTCTATATCATTGGCTGGTCCAATTCCACCGTTGACCCGGACTGGGGCATGCGCCCGGCGCTTTATTCGAAGAACCAGCCGCCGGTCCTGAATAATGAGGCCTATTACCAGAATCCGAAGGTCGACGCGCTCTTTGATCAGGCGCTCGCGGACACCGATCCGGCAAAGCGCGCAGCCGAATATAAGGAACTGCAGGAAATGGTCTGGCAGGATGCGCCGTGGGCGTTTTTGGTGTTCGAGGATGTGACCTCGGCGGCCAACAAGCACCTCAAGAATTTCAATACATTGGCTGACGGCAGCTTCGAATTCTATTCGGCCGAGTGGCAGGACTGAGGGCTTATGCAGTCTCCTTCTGAGACTGAAGCATCAGCAAACGTCCTCTGAGAACGGCTTCGGCGCTCAGAGGACGTTTTATTTCGGCTGTAGAGAGCAGTCTTCAGAAAGAAAATAAAACCGATGCTTTCAACGTTGACGGTTCTCGTCTTCCAGCATCATCTCTGGATTCATGGGCGGGTGTTTTTTGAACCAAAGGCAGATTTCCGAGCGCACCCACTGCAGCGCAAAGTCGGCATTGTTGCGCCGGTGCCAGATGATCTGCGGGTTCCAGCCTCGAATGTCGGCCGGATCCGTTTCCAAAATGGCGAGCGGCAGGTGTGAAGACAAGAGTTCTGCGCCTTCTCTGGGCAGCAGCGCATAGGCATCTGACTGCGCGAGCAGATAGGGCATTGAGAGGAAATAGGGCGTTTCAATGCGCACCGGGCTTGGGTTTTCAGCCCGCCAGGCGAGGTCAATGTTTCTCAGCGACCGCCACTGGGGCATTGAAATCGAAATATAAGGATAGGGTGCAAGGACCTTGGCGCCGACAGGGATGCCGGCCTTGACGCTGGGATGGTTCAGCAGGGGATGGCCGCGGCGCATGACGGCGACATGCCGGCTCTTAAAGAGTGTGGCGGACTGAATGTCGCCGGGAAGCTCGCGGTCGATATCAAAACCGAAGGCCAGATTTGTGGTGCCGTCCCAGAGATTCTCGAGGGTGAGCCCAGCAGCCGGGCGAATCCGGATTTTCAGCTTGGGCGCCCGTTCTGCCAGTGCGGGCAGCGCCGGCGCGAGAAGCACGGCGGCGGCGTTGTCGACCATTTCGAAAATGATCGTACGGTCAATTTCCAGCGGCGAGAATCGTTCTTCAGCGAAAATCCCTTCGAGCGCTTCCAGCGCACGGCGCATGGTCGGCACCAAGGCCTCCATGCGTTTTGTAGGCACAAGGGAGTTGCCGGAGCGGACAAAGAGCTCGTCGCCGATCAGGGCTCTGGCGTGATTGAGCCGGTGCGACGCTTTGGGCGTGGACCAGGCGAGCGTCATTGCAGAACGCGTGAGCGAGCGTTTTTCGGCAAGGAGCAGCAAGAGCGCCAGGTCGTCGTGGGTGAGGTCATTGGTGAATTCGGGCATCGGGAAGCCGCACTCTGTTTGTCTGAAAAAAGAAAATAGAGAAACCGTTTCGAGCTTAGTGCGTCGAAACGGTTTCCCGATCTTAGCGAATTCCCGAATATATGCTGCTCAAACAAACAGCAGACGAATAAGCAGTCGGACGGCGTTTAGAAGAAATACGTGAGCCCCGCCATGACCTGAGAGGAATTCGGATCGCTCGAATCGCTGAAATTCTTCGTATCAAAGAGCCCGGAGCCGTGCGTCCAGTTGGCCGAGGCATAGAGGTGAGTGTGCTTGGAGAGCGGATACTCAAAAGCGGCGCCAAAGAGCACTCGCTTGAGATCTGTTGTCTGACCGTCTACGACATGGCCTTTATATTCCCAATCATCGTAGGCGGACGTGAGGTACAGGTCGCCGCCGAAGCACTTGATTTGGGCATTGAGGCTCGCTACCCAGCCGTCAAAACCGCGTCCGGCAATGCCGGATTGATTATCGGGGGCGAGATTCCCCGCACTGATAAGCTTGCTAACAGGATGTTCCGGCGTGCCCGGCGCACTGTAGACGTTTTTAAAGCCTTGTCCGACAACGAAGAGCCGGACATCGGGATGCACGAGAAAGTTGACGGTCAGACTGGCAATGGTGGTGTCTTCGCCGTAATCGGCGCCGTCCTTATGCGTATTCATGATGCGGTCGAGAACACCGACAGCGGTGAGTGACTGTCCCTGCCAGCGAAAGGCCGCAGAAGCGCGGCGGGTATTGTGGCGCTCTTTGCTTTCTTCAACACCGGGATCCGCATTGGTGCCCGTTTGGAAGGAATACTGTGCAAAGAGCTGGAGGCCCCCGGCGATGGTCGGCGAAGCATAGGAAATAGTGTTGTCGAGGCGGTCGCCGCCCACCATCCAGTGCATGCCGCCCGAACGCCCCCAGCCGAAGCCGAAGGGCGTTGCCTGCATGCCGAAAATACCCCAATGACCAAAGGGCGACACGAGCGCGCCCATGCGCCCGAAAGCAATTTCACCCATAGAGCCCTCGAGAGCGAGCGAAGCTTCGCCGCCCCAGAGACGGCTGAAAAGCATTTCGCCGTCATCGGATTCAAAAAGGTTCTCAAGCAGCATCTTCACTTTGGTGCCGTTGCCGAGGTCTTCGGTTCCGGTCAGGCCGATGCGCGGTCCGAGATTGACGCCGAACTCTTCTCTCGCAGAGGTGGAGGACGGCTGAGAGCCCATCTTGTTGTGTTCAACGATGATGCCCGTATCCACAATGCCGTAGACACTGAAGTCGGCGGCCTGAACGGAAAAAGCTGCAGCGAAGGCTGCAGCAGCGGCAAGATGGGTAAGTCGCAGGGCTTGTGTTTTCATGACGTCGAAGGAGAAAAAAGCGCAGGTATTTAAAACGGAATAAAAGTGAAAAACTTCCCCGCAAGCGGGTCGGCGCACGGCGCCTCAAGCTTTCGGACGGTGAGGGCGCTTCACTTGCGGCAGAGGAAACAAGCCGCCGCAGCGAAGCGCCCGAGATCAGGATGGCAGTTCAGGCATTACTTGGAGGGTTTCATGGCCTCCTGAATCGAGAACGGCCAAGCCTGGTAGCCGAAGGTGTCTTTGAGATGCATGACGACGGACGGCTCCTTGGCGCCCCAGTCGAATTCGGTGAGGTAGGGCGAAGGCATGGCCTTGCCTTTGCTCACGCGCATGCCGGCGGTGGAGAAGTAGCCGACCACGGAGTCCTTGTCCCCAGCGTATTCACAAAGGCCGGTGACGGGCGAGTAGTAGTCGTGACCCTTTTCTTCGCCGTAGGTCCAGACCTGTTCAATCGTCATCTTGGATTCGTTCACGCGGTAGACGACCAGACGGGTGTACTTCATGTCGGCGAGCGCCGGCTGCTCCATGCCGCGGCCGTCGCCGTTGTCAAAGACGGTGAGATAAACGTCGCCCTTCTTGGATTTTTCGTTGATTCGCCATGCCGTGTGCTGCGTCCAGGTCCAGTCGAACTTGTTTTCGCAGTGGTTCATGAATTTGTCGCAGGCAATGGGCTTGCCGGAGGCGTCGACCGGCGTGAGGAGCTTGTCGGCGAAGGGCTTCTTCCAGCCTTCATGGCTGCCGATGATCCACTTCACCTTCTTGTCGCGCCCGATCTTGATGATGGCTGACTGGTGGCGCGAGGAGACGATGATTGAATCGTCGGTCGGGTCGTAGTCAACGGAGTTGACGTGCGCCCAGTTGCGGCCCGGACCTGTGCCCAGGATGTCGCCGAAGTCGTCCGAAGCGTCAAGTTTGGCGAGTTCTTCTGCCGTCATGGTCTTGCCGGCCTTGTCGACGTCAATGTTGAGGCACACAGCGCCCTGGTCGAGCGTCTTGATGACCGTTGAGCGGTACGGATCCAGAATGTTGTTGAGGTTCCAGTCGTCAACCACTTCGCCTGCTTCGTTGACCTCGATGATGACGTCGCGCACGGTGCGGACATTGCGGCCGTCGGCCCGGCGGTAGTTGGCGTCGGAAACACGGATGAGATAGTGGCCGTTTTCCATCGGCTCAAGCGCGTGCGAGAAGTCGTCGTAGCCTTCGGGCAGCAGACGGTTCCAAATGCGGCGTCCGAGGATGTCGTACTTGACGTAGCGCTGGCCGTAGCCCCAGGTGAGCGCGCCGTCCTTATTCTGACGGAAGCCCATCATCACGCCGCCCCATTCGATGGAATTGGGTTCGAAAATTGAATCCGGCATCAGGTACCAGCGCAGCGCCCCGGTGGAGTCAATGATGCCCACTTCGGGCGAGCCGCCCCACTGCAGCGCCCCGCCCGCGGGATTATTCCAGACGGCGCGGCCGCCGCGCGGGTTGTTTTCGAGAATGTTGTTGACGAGGTAGAGACGGTCCTTGTATTTAGGCGCGCACTTAAGCACTTCGGCGCGGAACCAGCCGCCCGTCTGCAGATCGGTGCCGTCGCTGCCAATGTAGGCCGGACCCGCATAAATCTTGTAGGACTCGCGGATATGTTCAACCGTGCGCGCAGCATCGTTGGCAACGCGGTCGTATTCAACTTCAACAGTATTCTGATAGTCCGGATAGAGACCAAAAACCGGAATGCCGCCGTGGGTTCGGCAGAGCCGGTCGGCGACGCTGTAAGCAATTTCCTGACCGTTGGGCTTAGGCACGATGCGCACGGATGCATTGCGCAGTTCATAGCCGCCGTTGCCGATGACTGCGGTGAGCGGTGCAATCTTATAGGGATTCACAAACACCTCGCCGATCTTGCCCTGAGACTGAAAATGCACTGCCGGGCCCGACGGACCGCCGGCTGCGCGGGCGGCAGCTGAAACGGAAAGTGCGAGAACGGAAGTGAGGAATTGGCGTTTGGTGAGGAGCATATTGTGGTTCTCCAACTGGTCTTGGAAAAATATCGAAAAGCGCTGCGGCAGAAGTCATGAACCGCAAGCGCTCATCTGGATGAAGACATTGTGAGGTTTTAAGAGGCGGGGAAACCCTAGTGCTTACACAACAGCAAGTCAGAATGGATGGAACACGGTGTTTAAAAAACTGAAAAACACTCCCCCGAGCGAGAAGACACAAAAAATCCCCGGCAGGTGCGAAACCTGTCGGGGATCATGAGGCCAGCAGCCTCGGGCTCTGGAAAGCCGGTCGGGCATGTGCGGTCGTTTCAGGGGAAAAACCGGCCGCTCAAGCCTTCATTAGAAGCGGTGCACCGTACCGATGACGATCTGGTAGCCGTTCGGGGTGGCGCTTTCCTTGTTGGCCTGTTCAAGCTTTTCCTGCGAGTAGCCGGCCATGGCGTAGACGGCAGTGCGCTTGCTGAGCGAATAGTCGTAGCCCGCGGCCACCGTCCAGCGCGTGAAGTCAACGTCGTTCTGGTTGTCCATGTCGCGGTAGGCGATCTGGCCCTTGAGCGTGCCGCCGGCCACCGGGTAGTGCACGCCGAAGCTGGCGCCCCAGCCGTCGACAAAGCCGTAGCCCAGGTTGTTTGTGAAGCTATTAATGCCGTCGGCGGCAACGCCGCCGCGCTGAGCCGTATTGAGTTCCTGATCCTGGAAGTACTGATAGAAGGTCACGAACTTCAGGCCGCTGTCGAACTTATAGTTGCCGCCCACCGTGATCGTAAAGCCGTCGTCGGAATGCTTTTTATTACCCTGACGCTGGTTGCTGTACAAGGTGGTATCCGCGACGAGGATGCCTTCAAGATTGGCGTTCTGGTAGCGAAGGGCCAGGGAGGCATAGCGGTCGGCGCTCGACTTGCCTTCAACCTGGTTCTTATCGTCCGTCGTATCCGTCTGGAACGAATACATGGCGTAGCCGGTGACGCCCGAGAAGGTCGGGGTGACATAGCTCAGGGCGTTGTTGACGCGGGTCAACTTGGAGGCGGTTGCAAAGCCGGAGCCGAAGCCGACGGTGTAGTTCGCAAAGAGCGGGTCAATCGCGCGGAAGAGGCCGTTGGCGCCGAGAACGCTGCCGAAGATCGGAAGCACACCGGCGCTCAGCGTGCCGTACGGGCTGTAGAGGTCGATGTGCGCTTCACGGCCGAAAAGGCGGCCGCCCTGATCAAGCGTGCCGTCGTCAGACTTGAAGCCGGATTCGAGCACGAATCCCACTTTGTAGCCGTTGCCGAGGTCTTCCGTGCCGCGGATACCCCAGCGGGAACCGAATTCAGAGGCGTTTTCCATCGTGAACTTATCAACGGAGTCAACGCCAGGCTGGTCAGCATCAGAATGAACGTAGGACAAACCCACGTCGATAAGACCGTACATCTGAACGTCGCCGGCATGAGCTGAAAGAGAACCGAAGGCAAGTGCGGCAGCAACCGCAACGAGAGTCTTGCGCATGGGGGTATTTCCTTTTGAAGTTGATCCCGATCCCTACTGAGCCAAAGACATCGGGCATCTGCCGGCCTTGCGGACGGCATGGTATTTAACGAAAAAGCGGAGGCCGCACGACAGTCAGTCTTCCCGCCAAAGGAGGAAAAGACGGGCAAACCGACTGATGCTTCGGCCTCCGTTCACGGAGAAGAAGATTAAACGCTGCAAACGTCCTCTCCTAAGGATGGGACTGAAGGGATCAAAGAATCCGTTCAGTCCCAGCGTCGGAGAGGCTCCTTAAGGGCTTCTGCGCCGCCGCAAAGCTTATCAAAACGCATGGACGGCGGAGAGTCCGGAGGAAGCGGATCAGCAGCCCTTGAACGCGAGCGCAGTGCGCGCAGCGGTGCGGCCGAAGATCATGCAGTCGGCAACGGCAACCGTACCGAGACGGACCATGCCGTGGACGCCGCCCGTCACTTCACCGGCAGCGTAGAGACCCTTGATCGGTTCGCCGCGGCAGGAGAGCACTTCAGCCTTGTTGTTGATTTCAAGACCGCCCATGCAGTGGTGGACGCGCGGCCAGAGGCGAACGGCGAGGAACGGGCCTTCTTCGTTCGGAACGGCGTTGTCAAAGATCATGCAGTCGAATTCCGGATCCTTCTTGGCCTTCATGTAGCTGTTGAAGTCGTCGTTGGTCTTCTTGAGCTGATCAAACGGAATCTTCAGATCGTCAGCCATGGCCTTGAGCGTCGGATATTCCTTGACGACGCCGGCTTCGCGGGCGTGCTTATAGAGCTCATCGGTCATGTTCTTGCCGATGATGTTGGCCTTGGCGTTCACCGCGGACGTGTAGATCAGGCAGGGATGGCCGATCGCGACGATGGCGTCAGCGCGAACCTTGCGGTTGCCGGTTTCCTTGACGAAACGCTTGCCGGTGGCCGGATCGATCATCGGGCCGTAGCCGACGGCGGATTCAACGAAGAGCGGCGCGACGCCGAAGCCCTGTTCGTCAGGCGAGGTCCACGGGCCGAGCTGAATCCAGTCCATCTGAATCGTGTTGGCGCCGATTTCCTGAGCCTGCTGAATCGTTTCGCCGGTTGCGCCGGGCTGGTTGGTCGAGGTGAAGGCAGCGGTAAGGCGCGGGTCGTGGGACATGCGCATCTTGACATTCTGCGAGAAGCCGCCGGTGGCGAGGAGCACGCCCTTCGTGGCTCGGATGTAGACGACCTTGCCGGACTCTTCCTTGCCGAACGTGTAGCCGGTGCGGGCCTTGACACCTTCGACGCAGCCCTTGTCGTTGACGATGAGCTGCTCGACCTTCGTGCGAAGCTGCGGCTTGATGCCGACTTCCTTCAGGCGTTCGAGCATCGGGAGAATGAAGCCGGCGCCGGAATTGCTTTCAACGGCGTGGGAGCGCTTGACGGAATGGCCGCCGTGGTAGGTCACGGCCTTGAACTTGACGCCGATCTTGTCGCGCAGCCAGTAGAAGTTTTCGACGGATTCATCGGCAATGTGGCGGGCGAGTTCCGGGTGAGCAAGACCGCCGCCGGCCTTGATGATGTCTGCGTAGAGGAGGTCGGGCGAGTCCTTGATGCCTTCGGCCTTCTGCATGTCGGTGCCGGCAGCTGCAACCGCACCGCCGTTGATGACGGAGTTGCCGCCGGGGAAGGACATCTTTTCGAGAATGAGGATCTGATCAGACTTCATGCCGCCCTGATGCGCTTCGAGCGCAGCAGCGAGGCCGGCAAAGCCCGTGCCGATGATCACGAATTCCTTGGTTTCATTCCACTTGACGGGCTTGCCGCATTCGGAAGCGGAGGCCACGGGAACCATGCCGGCAAGGCCGAGGGATGCGGCACCGGCAGCGCCGAAGAGCTTGCGGCGGGAAATATCAGTCATCTTTATTTCTCCTTTGAAGACAGAAATGGTTGCCCGGCAGCAGCAGGGCGGTCTCGGGACAGGCTGAAGCGTTCTCCCGGGTCATTAGACTCTGCCGCTGCTTCTGGGTGTTGACGTCACTCTAAGCATAGTTTTCGGAATCAACTACCCAAGTACTTAGGTGCTAATTATTAGTGATAACAACTACTCCGTCGGGAGTAGTAAACCGTAAGCATATGAATCGAAAGATGAATCCAGACTTTCTCTCAGCTGAGCATGTTTGGATCAAGAGCGGAAGCGGTTAAATACCCGGCGCAGTTCTGCGCTTGAGGTCTGCACTTATACTTTCCGATCACTTCAAAAATACCGGCGCTCAGCCGGCATGCATCCTTTTTTCCCCAAGGATTTCCCATGGAATCCGTTCTCGTCAAGGTTGTCTCCTTCATTGCTGTGATCGTCGTGGGCTATCTGCTCAAGCGCGTCGGCTTCTTTCGTTCGGAAGACTTTCGGCTCATCGCCGGACTGGTCCTCAAGGTGACGCTCCCCTGTGCCATCATTTCAAACTTCACCAGAATCGATGTTGATGCGGCGCTTTTTGTGCTCGTACTGCTGGGGCTCGGATGCAATCTGGTCACCGTTGCCGCGGGCTGGCTCGCATCAAAACGCGGCGATTCTGCCGAACAGGCTTTCAACATCATTAATTTCTCGGGCTACAACGTCGGTTGCTTCGCCCTTCCTTTTCTGCAGAGCTTCGTGAGCCCCATGGGCGTCGTCGCAGCCTGCATCTGGGATACCGGCAATTCGATCATGTGCACGGGGGCGACCTATTCCATCGCAGCAGCGGTAGCCGGGAAAAACGAAGGCGGCGGCGCCCGGCTTTTCTTCAGGCGGATGTTTGCTTCTGTTCCGATGGATGTTTATGTCGCCATGACGATTCTGGCTTTCCTCGGCTGGAAGCTCCCGCCGCAGGTGCTGGGGTTTACCGACATGGTGGGCGCAGCAAATCCGTTCCTTGCCATGCTGATGATCGGCATCGGCTTTGAATTGAAGCTCGCGCCGGGTTCGGGACTGCATATTGCCAAGACGCTTTTCTGCCGTTATCTGATTGCTGCGGCGCTCGCTTTTCTTTTCTACAACTATCTGCCTTTTGATCAGGAAGTGCGCAAGGTTCTCGCCATTCTTGCCTTTGCGCCGCTCTCGGCCGTCTGCACGATCTATACGGCGCTCTGCCTGAATGATCCGGGCAGAGTGGCGCTTTCGTGCACGCTGAATTCGCTCTCGATTGTCTGCAGCGTCACATTCATGACTGTGCTTGTGGTTTGGCTTTAAGACAATCCTTTGATATTTAATTTATTTTTGCACCCGATAGCGCACAGGTGTGCTGGTGTGGCGACAGTTTTCACTTCGCCGAGTCGTGACCCAAGATCACGACTCGACGGAGTTGAGAAGGCTGCGAATCAACGAAGGAAACGAGTTCTGATCTAAGAAGACGGTTAGCCGCAAGGCTCGAACCTTATCTATTTGGACCATTAGGAAGAGGTCTCCGAACGTATTGACATTCTCATCGGTTTCCGCGTCAACTGATTTGACGAACAGAGCCCCGCATCTTTACTCAATTGCTTTTTTCTTCATTAGAAGAATATTAATAATTGCAGGTAGGTTTTGGAGGAATGGTGTGTTATAAATAAGGGATTAAATTAAACCCGCAAAATATTACAAATGAAAGAACGCACATTAAAAGAATGAGTGCCAGGGCCCTTTCTCCTCCTGTTGATTTAATATCACCGTAAATCGATTGTGATTCATCTGTAGGAATGGCCTCACCTGTATCAACATTATTTTCGATGTTTTCTAAGGAACAGGGAACTATGTCTTGATGTATCTCAGACTGTTCTAAGGTTCTTTTGTCTGAACTGTCCGGAACATCATCGTTACTTTTCATTTCTGCGTTGGAGCAGTTATCATTAAATGCCTCTTTTTCAGAACTTGTATCAACATATATTTGGTTGTGATGATCGATTCTGTTATTTTTCTTGAGTCGCTCTAATAAACCTGCGATGGCTAATCCTGCCCCTCCTATCAGCATCCATGCAAGTCCGGGGAGTGCAATAAGTATTGCAAGGAAGGGATTGAAGTGATAGACATCATATAGGGCCCATGCTGCTAAACCGGCAGGCAAAAAGGTCATGCGCAGAAAAATAAATATAGGCGCTGCAATAAATCCAAGCCAATCCCAACCCGTGATGTCAGACACTGCTATGCCAGCTATGCAATACATAGCAAGCGCATACACGAGAAACACTACAGCAACTAAGCCGCCGCTAAAAGCTGTAAATAATTCCTTTAACTTTTCCATTTATTTTTCCGCCTTCGAGAGTGCTCCCGGAACGCTGAAGAGGTATATAAGAAAAAATATATTGACTAATGGAATGAGGCACCATAAACAATGCCATTTACTCTCGTTTAAATCTGCAAGTCTCCTCGAAAATATTCCAATCGTATAAATAAGAAGCGCTAAACTTGCAGCCAATATTAAGGATATAAAATAAAGGTCTAACTGACTCGAAAGTCTATATGCTATTTTATCCAATGTATCAATTACTATATTAAGTAGTAATGACAGAATAAAGGTTAAAATGAATCTTATAATAAATTGCTTCCTCGTTAATGGGTCGCAATATAAGTCTATGAAAACCTGTTTAAATGTATTCATTTGATAAAGGAAAAAATGTAAGAAGCTTGATTCATGCTATGAGAAAGGATTTAAATTTTTCTTCCGTATAATATTTGTAGAATACAGCGGCACGACTAATTATGGTTCAGGAACTTTCAATTACGTGTTAATTGGTAAAAATTGGATGCAATCAACTGCATACGATTGATTACATTGATATAAATTACGCCGGCTAATTCTTATGGAGTACGTCTTTTTGTTGCTGCGAAAAGCGTTAAGCTGAGCGAAATTATTGAGCAATTAAACTGAAAAAGGATCTCTCGCTTAACGAGCATGGTCAGGCGAAGTTCTGTAGCACGTGCATTTGGACGTATCCGCACTGCGGCGCGCAGCCGCGAAGTGAATGCGTCGAAGAGCATTCGAGCATCGAGGATTCGGCTATGCAAGTCCGTTTGTTCTGAAGCGGGAGGAAAATGACCTTCGGCTCAATGCTCGCTGATGCGATCTGACATCCTCTTCGCCCTGAAGGACGGAGATTCCCTATGGAGTCCGTATGCGTTTTAGGCGCATAGGGATCTCTTCGGATGGTTTCTGCTGCTGACCGGCACGACTCTTGCGAGAAGGCCGCTTAACTTGAGCTCGAGCAGTGCACAGCCGCTCCCCACAGGCTCTTAGGCCCGGCGCGCCTGAGTACGTTGTTGGCGTCCACGACGGCGGCGTTGTCCTCAAAACCGCACTTTCGACAGCAGAACCTGAAGGATTCAGAGGCGACACATCTTCGCATTTGGGACACGTTCTGCTCGTGTTCGCCGGAGCAACGGCGCAGACCTCTCCGCCCCTGCCGCCGACATACTTGGATGGTCCCAGACCTACAAAAAAGCCGCCCCACGCAAGCAGGGCGGCTTTTGAACTATTTATCGTTGTAAGGAGTGCGGCATTGCACAATTTCTAATGTCCGGTTACCGTCTTCTTCGGAAATGCGGTAAATCAAACGGTTTTTGGCATCGATCCTGCGAGACCAAAAGCCGGATAAATTGCCAGTCAAGGGTTCCGGCAGCCCTAGCCCGCTATTGCCGTTGCGCTTGATGTCCTTGATTAAAGCATTTACTTTGGTCAGTTTCTTGCGATCTTCCTGCTGCCGCCCTCAATCAGATCGTGCTCATTGACCTTGCCTAATTCCAATTGAGCAATGCTCTCACGCAATCGCGCTTGATTCTCGGCACACCAAAACGGATCAGCCTTAATTGCAAAGGGAATCCGTCCCTCATTGACGACTTGGATAGCAAAAACGGTGAATGCTGTTGTCATGTTCAGCCCCATCATTTGGATGATGGACTCAAAATTTTTTTTGAGCTTCGCGTCCATGCGGAAGCTGACAGATGCCGTTGCGTCCATAGCAATATGTCCCGCTAATCATTAGCTTTTTATGAATACAAGCAACCTTATAACTGAAAATTGCAAGCTGGCGCACTGAATTAGTCAGCATTTCAAGGCTGTTAACCATGAAATCCGCACAGCAACTATCTTTGTTTGCCGCTCCTATTGAAGCTGACAGCCGCGAGACAACCGACTGATGGGCGCACGGCAGCCATCATATGATCAGTAGCGACCGGCCAAACAGCCGACAACGGCATAGACTGCATGCCGAGGAACGAGGGCGCAAGCACTCTGCTCAAGCTCGTTTCTCAATTTCCTAACCCTGCTTCGGGCTCAGGAGGCCCGCAGAGATTTTCATTATGACGACACATACCGAGGCCGCCGAGGCGATGGCTGAAGAAGCGGCGGATCACCTTCAGGCAGCGGCCAATGCCCCAAGCCCTGATGAAGGCCTTTCCGCAGCTGCAGATGTAGTGATTGATACGACGCATTGGTTCACGCGTTTTTTTGAAACGCTTACGGCGGGAATGACCTGGTCGAGCCTGCTGCTGCAGATTTTTGCAGTGATCTGTGCCTTCATTCTCGGCTGGTGGGGGTCTCGCGCCTTTACGGAGTGGCTCGAAAAGAGGCGCCCCAGTGCAGATGATTTCGGTGTAGTCAATCACATCAAGCATCTGGCTTACGGGCTTCTTGAGAATGTGTCTTTCGGCCTCATCGCAGGATCGTCCCTCGCGCTTGCGGCCTGGCTGATCGTAACGCTCGGTGATGAGCCTTCTCGGTCGCTCGTTATCTGCAGGATCTTCTACTCGATCTTCTATGCATTTTCGGTGCTCTCCGTTGTGATGGCCTTTGTGCAGGCCAGCATTGGACGAAGCATCATCACCCGAGGTGTGCAGCGTGCAGTCACCGTCATCTTTTGGTGTTTTGCAGTGCTGCAGTTCTTCGGCGTGCTGTCGGATTTGGTGGACTATCTTGATGCGCTGAGAATCCCCATCGGCAAGGGGGACATGACGGTTTGGAAGGCCTTCATGGCGGTGGTTTCGGTGCTGCTCACGCTGGCCGTTGCCAATTGGATTTCGGCCATCATCAATCAGTTCATTCAGGGGGCGCAGAATCTGACCCCCAACCTGAAGGTAGTGCTTTCGCGCATTGTCACCGTTCTTTTTCTGATCCTGGCGGTCATCATCGGTCTTGGAACCGTCGGCATCGACTTGACGATTCTTTCGGTTTTCGGCGGCGCTTTAGGCGTCGGGCTGGGCTTTGGACTGCAAAAGATCGCTTCCAACTATGTTTCCGGATTCATCATCCTCTTGGACAAATCCATCAAAATCGGAGATCTGGTTACGGTGGGCGGCTTCCGCGGAAAGGTGGTGGAAATCAATACGCGCTTTACGGTGGTGCGCAGCCTCGACGGCATTGAGAATATTGTCCCGAATGAAGCGTTCGTGACGTCAGCTGTGCTGAATCATTCGTATACGGATGAAGCCAATACGCAGTATGTCGCTGTGACGATTGACTTCAATGCGGATGTGGATCGGGCACTTGCCGTCATGCTCGAAGAGGTTTCGCGCGATCGTCCGCGCATCGTCAAGGGCCGCAAGCCCTGGGCCTATGTGGACAGCTTCGGCGACAGCGGCATTAATCTGAAGGCTGCTTTTTGGCTGGCTGATCCGGTCAATGGTTCCGTCGGGATCAAAACAGCCATTACGCTCGATATTGTCCGTCGTTTCCGCGAAGAAGGCATCCGCATTCCCTACAACCGTCTGGAAGTGGTGATGCTCGATCCGCATGCTGACGACGATGCGCCCGCCGACGTTTAGCCGAAGGGATCCTCTGCGGCGGTTTAAGGGCAGGCTTTCCTCTCCCGCTTCGTGCCTTAGGAGCAGAAAAAAACCTCAGAAAGCAGGTTTGCTTTCTGAGGCTAAGTCACAAGGTATGGTGAAGTCAGGATTTTTTTCCTGCGGAGCGGCTGCGCGGGCGGCCGCTCTTCGGTGTATCACACTAGGCCCATCCAGCTCCAATACGTAGCAGACATCAGAAGAATGAGCAGATAGGCCGCAATTGTCAGAATGATGCCGGTGAAGGCAAAAGTCTTCACGTCAAACGCACCGGTTGAGTAGGCAATCAGATTCTGCGGGGCATTGACCGGAAGAATGAAGCCAAAGCTGATGACGTACTGCAGAATCATCGTAATGCCCAGCACATTGACGTTCGGCGCATCAAGTCCGTTCACGAGAGCGATGATGATTGGAATGAGTGCGCTTGAGAGCGCAGCGGCGGATGCAAAGCCGAGGTGAATGATGATGAGAAAGAGGGCGAGAACCGCAACGACGACAAAAGTGGTCTGATCTGCGAGCCCGAAGGAGGAACCAATGCCTTCGGCGAGCCACTGTGCAGCGTGGGTGGACAAAAGCGTGGAGCCGAGCGAGATGCCGACGCCGAAGACGAGCAGCGTGCCCCAGTTGATGCGGTTGACGACGCTTTTCCAGTCCATCACGCCCATGCTCGGCAGCATAAGGAGCGCAATGGCGCACACTGTCGTAGTCGTCGTATCAAAGGGGTGGAGCTTCTTTTCCGTCACCCACATAAAGAGGAGTACGAGGGAGACGACCGTGAGCTTCCATTCAGCAGCGGACATGGGTCCGAGTTTTGCGAGTTCACGGCGAACGGCATCGTCGCCGCCCGAAATATTTTCGAGCGAACCCTTAAAGAGTCGAGTGACGACCACATAGAGCACGACGCTCATCAAAGCGGCGAACGGTGCGGCAGCGACAAACCAGTCAAGCCAGGAAATATCATGACCGGTCAGTTCCTGAATGAACCCCACGGCGACCATATTCTGGGCAGCGGCAGTCTTGATGCCGACATTCCACACGCTGTCGACCTGTGCAACCGTGATGAGGAGCATGGCGCCGAAAGCACTCTTCAACGGGAGCCCGAAGGCGCGCACCATGCCGGTGACGATCGGCACGAGGCAGGCAACGCGCGCAGTGGTCGACGGCACAAAGAAAGAGAGAATGAAGCCGCAGAGAATGATGCCGAGCACAACGCGCGAAGGCGACGTGCCGATTTTGGAGAGCGTAACGAGGGCAATTCGGCGGTCAAGCCCCGTCTGCATCATGGCTGCCGCGAGGAAGAGCGCCGCGCCGACAAGGCAGAAGGCGGGTGAAGAGAAACCCGTCAGCGCCATGCGAAGCGCTTTGCTCGTGCCGATGAGTCCCTGGCCGTCGGGCTGCGGAGAAAGTCCCACAAGGACCGCAATGAGCGCCATGATGACGCCGGCGGAAACCGGAAACGACACGGCGCCCGTCGCCCAGGTAATGACTGCGAAGGCCATGATGCCGATCATGCGCTGACCGGCAATGGAGAGGTCCGCGAGCTGCGGCATCAGACAGATGATGCCGAGAGCAGCGACGGCAAAGACAAGGCCGTATCGCTTAAAGAAGCCGGGCGAGGGCTGAGTGTCAGCGGTCACAGTCGATTTTCCATTGGAGCCTGCAGACGCAGAGCCCCTTGACGTCATATTGGACGCCGAATCGACAAGGGCAACGGAGTGGGTTGTGTTCATGGGAGTCCTCTCTTTCTTTTCTTTGGCGAGGTCGGACCGCTTGCTCAGGGATTCGCGGTGCCGTTCCGTTTTTCCTAAGCCAAAGCCGTGCCAAAAGCAGAAAGACTTTTATTTTTTTGAATGACTCCCCAGAAATCGATGTAAACGACCAGAATCGGTGATCGACATGCATAAATAAGGATCCCCGGGGAAGGGATGCCTGTCAGCGTTTAATTCAAAACTGGTGATTTTTTCTTAAGATAAAGTCAATAGGTATTAACGCTTTATTGCCCTTTTAAATGCGCTGATTTAGAAATGTCTGCACCGTATTGGTGCACTGCGCGTCCTGCGAAGAGATGGGTTTAAGGGCAAAAGCGCCGCACCGAGCGTGTCAGAGCGGCAGCCTATCGATGACGTTGACCGAGGAGTCTGACCGTGAACGGTTCTCTTGAGCGGCGTGAAGCGGGATAAAAAGACCGTCAGCGTGAGTGAGACTCCATGCTGACGGTCTGCGGATCCGAGGGATCAATGAGAAGCAATAGAGCGCCGCTTAGTCCTTCAAATCAATGAAGTGCTTATAGATTTCAACGCCTTTTTCAAGCACTTTTTCATCGAAATTGAAACGGTCGGAATGGAGCGGAATCCCGGTGCCGGTGCCCAGAAGAATGAAGAGGCCGGGCAGCGTCCGCTGGTAATAGGCAAAGTCTTCGGCAATCAAGAGGGGCTTGGGCAGCATTTCGAGGTTCGGCAGACGCTTTTTGGCATCTTCAAAGAGTTTTTCATCGTTGACGACCGGCGGATAGCCTTCAGGGGCATCCACATGGACTTTAACGCCGAGATCCTTAGCGATCTGTTCGCCGAGCGCATTAAGACGATCGCGCCCCATCTTGAAGGCCGACTCGCTGAAAACGCGCAGCGATCCTTCAAGATGTGCATGCGCAGCAATGGCGTTGCGCACCGTGCCGGCCTGCAAAAGACCAAACTTCAGCGTGCACCAGGGGCCCTCGGCGGCGTGAAGATCGTCGAGAATCTTTTCTGCACCCACGACAAAGCGGGATGCGGCAAGCAGGGCATCCGCACCGTCTTCGCTTTTGGCGATGTGAGTGCTTTTGCCTTCAATGTCAACCGTGACTTCGCACGATGCGGCAAGGAGCGGCCCCGGACGGGTTGCAGGCTGTCCGAGCGGCAGATCCGGCCAAAGGTGAAAGCCGTAAATGGCCTTCACGTTCTTTTGCGCAAAAACGCCGGACTGGCAAATGAACTGAGCGCCGCCCGTCGTCTCTTCAGCAGGCTGGAAAACCAGCAGAACATTCTTCTTTAAGCGGTCTTTGACAGACGCAACATACTGCGCAAGCTCAAGGACCATAGCCATGTGGCCGTCATGTCCGCAGGCGTGCATGTGCCCCTGGTGTCTGGACGAAAAAGGCACGCCGGAGACTTCACAGATGGGGAGAGCATCCATGTCGGAGCGGAAGGCAACGGCTTCGTGAGCGCCGGCATCAAACCAAGCGCAGACAGCGTGACCGTCGGGCGAAAAGACCTCGCAGGGCAGTTTCTCAAGCACGCTGCGCACATAAGCGGTGGTCTTGGGAAGATCAAAGTCAAGTTCCGGGATCTGGTGGAGATCGCGGCGGTATTTAAGAATGCGCTCGAACATGAGAGCAATGTCCTTCTTAATAATTCGACGGGTGAAGTGTCATCTCGGGTGATGGAGATCGCTGCGGTTATGCCCGGCAGTACTTCACATTCTGTTGATGTGGATTCATCTTAGCGTCAAGGCTGGTCTCTCAACGAAGGATGAAGCTTGAACGTCGGCGGTATGCGATGCAGGTTGAAAGACCTGCGGAGAATTCATTAGTGCACTGAGATTGGGACTGCAGGACGTCGGCTCGCAAATACTATTAGGACTGTCTGTCGCTCCAATGAATGAAAGAGCCGCAGCAATGCGATGCTTTTGCTGCGGCTTTGGCTTTAGTGTCTGCTGCAATGGAGCGATGCGTCGTCTTTTAAAGGCGCTTTGTTGCCGCTGAAGGCGGTAAATGTCCGCTCTTGGCTGACGATTCTCTTTCGAAGATCCATAAAGTTGTTTTGTTGGTATCCGAATACTTGCTCATGGGCAGGACTCGAACTTGAACGTAATCGCCATTTTTCTTGCGATAGATGAGTCGAGGTGATTGCCCAGCACTTAAGGCTTTATCGAGTCTTTCATAATCTATAAATGACATGAAATCGTTGTAACTCACGTTGTCAACAAATTTTCTTATATATTCTTTAATTGCTACTTTGTAATTGAAGTCAGATTTTTTTAGTATTTCATCAAAATAAATAGGCTTATATATGATGCGCGTATTGTTTGTTGTAAGGTTGACGGCATAAACACCTAAATATTTGCTGGATATGGCTGAGAGGAAGTCGTCTTGAATGTGTTTTTCTAGTAGAAGATTTTCTAGCTCTATATTCTTTGTTCTGGCTTTTCTTCGATCCTTGTCTCCAGAATAGAAATACATCTTTTGTTTGTACATTATACTTTCGGCTTGAGTGATGGTGTTTAGCGGTTTTAATCCATCTTTTGCAAATGCGTAGCCGATAGAAACAAAGTAATGAAGATTTTCGAGATGTTCTTTAAGATTGTTTATTTTTTCTTGAATGATCTGTTCAGGTATGTTTCTGCAAAATATGATGAATTCATCCCCGCCAATGCGATAAGCATCATTCGAATCATTCCTAAATTGAGTACAAATTTCTTTGCCAATACTGATCAGCATCTTATCGCCTGCAGAATGGCCTAAGCGGTTATTCATTTCATGCAATCCATTGGCATCAATGTAAATACAGCAAAATGAACTGTCTGTAATATCTCCTAACTGGGAAATATCTTTTTGATAGGCATTCCTATTTTTGAGACCAGTCATATTGTCGATCTCGCCCATTTGGTAGAGCATGTTATAGGAATCCATGGTTTGGATTGCCATTTGATAGCTGCTGACAATTGTTGAAAGAACTTCGCGGCAACTTTCAGGATCGTCGACATTGATGGCATAAGCCAGACCAATAATTTCTCGATCAGAATTCAATGTCCAGACGGCAGTAAGATTTCGAATTATTTCAGTTTCTCCACTTAATCCAGGCATCGATTGTGCAAGCGTTAACTTGTCCGCATTGCTTTCTGCGTAAAGGGTTATCCCCTTCTCCTCGAGATGAGTGTTGATGTCATCGATAACGATTTGCGGTATTTTCAAGCCGATGAATTTTGCTCGCTCTTTTGCATCATATTGAGGGAGAGTGAAAAATTTATCAATGACCCCATCATTTAAGATCATGAGTACGATTCGGTCTGAACCAATGGTCTGCTCAAGCATCTCAAGGGATACGTTGATCAGATAAGGGTTTTTATATACTCCAAACAATGTTCGCTGTATTTTATTGACTGATTGAATAAGTTCGATTCTTTGCTTATCCTGTTGTCTGCGTTTGGAGGTTTTACGCATTAAAAGAAATGCATAAATTAAAATGGCCGTTAACTGTGCACAGCCGAGCGAGAGGACAATTTGTTGAAGTTTATATTCTTCTGCGAAAGCAACTGATTGCGGGACGATGATTTGAAAGGACAGATGATATTTTTCGACAGGGTGATAGTAACTGTAAAAATCTTCACCAGCTTGCTGTGATTTAAAGATGACAAATCCGGATCGTTCATTTTTAATGTCTCTGCGCATTTGTTCGAAACTTGTCCCGAATTTTGTTTCATTACTGCTGAAATGCACATCATACATGTTACCTAAATTTTTATGCCAAGTGTCAATGAGTAAATTTTCATTTTGAGCGTCAATAAGAAAGGCTTGACCATTGCCATTATAAATTTGGAATGGAAATTTTTTAGGTATATCATTTAAGTTGATTAAGCCATATAGTATTGCAATAGTGACGCCGTCTCGCGTAATAGGTGTGCAAAGGGCGGAATACAATGTGCCATTATCGTCGATAGCATAACGGTCGATAAAATTGATCTTTGCTTCGATATTGGATTTAAAAAGCAAAGGTTTTAATGGATGAATATTTTTTTGATAAGGGAACAATAATTTATTGTCAGGAAGCAGAACAATATAGGTCGATATCAAATTGTTGTTTGGTAATTGTGTAAGGAATTTAAAGTGTTCTGCAGATGTGATGTCTAGATTTAAGTGTACTGCGAGCATAACGGAAACTGATTGCAGCTGCTGCTCGCCATTTTCCAAGATAGAGCGGATGTTGGTGGCGCCTTGTTTAACAGCATCGGCCAAATTTTGATAACAGTTGTACCTAATGACTTTTTCCACGCCAAATATGGCAAGTATTAGGGTTGCGGCCAGTGTGAGTATTAGAATATAAGTAGAGGTTATGTTTTGTATTTTTATGGCGCCCTTCATTTTGTACCTCACTTTTTTATTTTATTTTTTTGGTGTAATGATCAAATTTGGTTGGTATTGATGATGTATTATTTTTATTGTTTATATGGCATCCATTTAGATTGCTGGAGTTTGACCCAGAAATTGTCTTTGTATTGAACAACTGAAGCATTTGAATTTTCAGAGACTGACCAAGTCTGCGGGAGATTCGAGGTCAGAGCAGTCAGATCGAGCGGTTTGGCATGGGTGTAGGCGCCGCTTGTGATCGTTCGAGCGATAAGTTCACCGACCGCGAGATGACTCGTCGGAGTGTCAATCACGATTTCCGGGGTTTTCGTGGATAAGCCGAAAAATTTAGCAAAAACAGGTACATGCGTAATATGAGGACTTGGAATTTCACGCAGACGAGCCATTTGAATGCGGTCGCCCCGCACGGCTGCGCCGTGCTCAGGGACAATCAAGAGGAGAACAGGGCGGCCGCTCGCCTCCAGTTCATTCATGAAGGTATTGAGGTCCCTCAGGAGCCGCTCGGCACGCGGCTTGAAGTCGAGTGATTTCCCGGAACCCGGTGTTCGATTGCCGTCATGAAGCGCAATGAGATTAAAGAGCGTAATGGTGCGGGTCGGCTCTGAAGGAAGTGCATTCTTCCAGGAATGAAGCACATCTAATGTTGAATAGATGGGTGAACCGTCAAAGCCATCATAAATGGGTTTGAGACCGGTGTGCGGCGCCAAGGGAGGTTTGAGTCCGGCGTATTTCCGCAGGCTGTCCAAATAGTCCTCAAACTTGCCGTTGTGATCGAAAAACAGCTGCGGCGTCCAGCCGGCCGATTCCAGCTGCGTCATCAATTCGCAGGAGGTCCGCCGGCCGTTGTAAAGCGCTTGATGTGAACTTTGTCCGCACAGAGAGTTTAGGAGCCGGAGGGTGGCAGGTCCGGAATAAGAAGTGGCTGCATTGTAGTTTGTGAGGCGGATGTCAAATCGTTTGAATAATTCATGGTCAGCTAAGCCCGTAGCCTCCAGGTCATCCTGCGCCAGTGAACAGATATTGACTAGGGCGATGTCAAAAGCCCCGCTTTGCTCAATTGGAATCAGCCCGGATGGAAGCGATGCATGCCGCTGCGATTCGGATTGATAAAAAGCTTCAAGCCAGGTGTTGATGGCATTGTCAGAAGCGGTTTCAGTTTGCGGCGGCTGAAGCTGCTTCGTTTTTTCGGCGGCAGCGGTTTGAGATTGGCCGGCCGGCACTTCATTGACCGCTGTGCGGATCGAACTCTCTGCAGAGGATTCTTGGACCGACGGTGAGGTGAATGGCTCAACGACAAAAGTCAAGAGACCCGGGAAAGCCGTAAAGAGCAGTCCCAGTGCAGACAATGTGGTGAAACGCACCCAGTTTTTCAGCAGAAGCCATAGGGTGAATCCCGCCAGTCCCCAGGCAATCATCTGTGTATTGACAAAACTCTCTGCAAGTTCGAGCAGATAGGCAGGGGTAAAGGCAGCCAGGTTGCTGGCGTTGGCTGCAATCACTTCGGGCCCCGGCAGCCAGCTTTCGTGCCAGAGCAATGCAAAGCCTGCAATTAAAGCTGCTGCATCTCGGAGCCGTCGGACAATCTTTGACTGGATAGGAATAAGGACAACCCCAAAGAGCAATGCATTGAGCTCGGGGCTGAGCACCAGATAACCGAAGTAGGCGAGGGCGATTTTTCCGAGAAAGTAAAGATTCCAGGCACTGCTTCCGGATGTTCTGGGCCAAAGCTGTTCGTCGGCTGTCGAATGGGATGTGGTCATCAATTTAGCGTTCCTGAGCGTTCTTTCGGATGAACTTTTCAAATGAGCTGCTGCGGCGAAGAGTGGGGCGTATGCACCACCAAGCCGCTCGGCGCCGGATGCGGGCAGCAATTGCCTTGAGACGCATGCCGATGGGGATAAAAACCAAGGCGGCGATCAGAATGAGCATCCAAAGGTCATTAAGAGGCGGCAGTTCAGACATGGCTGGCCTCCGTTTCCGGGTGAACTCGTTTCGGCTTGTTGGGGTTGGGGCGCATGAGTTCAGCCGGAGAAGAAGGGTCGTCAGGATTGGGCTTGCGGTTTGTAATCGGCCGCGAATAAGCGCGGCGGGACGGTTTCCCGCGCTCCAAAAAATCTTCGAGCTGCTGGAGTCCGTTTGCCACTTCCAAATCGGTGAAGAAGCCCGCATACGATTGAAAGATCAATGTCGGATCCACTGAGAAAATACGGCGAAGCGTGATCTCCAAAGTTGAAGGCCGACATCCCGACAGAAAAAGCACGGCCCGATTGAGCATTACGCAGCCCATATCGCCGGATCGTGTGGGGTGGAATTGGTCCATAGCTTCTTCGGCCAAGATGCCCGGATCGGGTTCGAGCACGATTAATGCGCCGTGGGAATTCTGAAAGTCGACCGGCGTGGCGATGATGGCTCGAGCGGCGCTGAGGAACCTGGCAGGCTCAACCATCCCAATGACGGCTGAGGCAGAAATCGCCGCCAATTTTTCTTCAAAATGCTCGGGCAGCGGATGGCTGTAAACGACGCCCTTTAGGGAGGCAAGCATGATGCGGATATAACCGCAAGTGGCTGTATTTTCAAAAATAATATTGGCTCCGCAGCCAAGCAGGAAAGCAAGCGAAGCGGCTCTGAGCGGCGTCTTTGTTTCCACGGCGGCAATTTTGAGCAGTCTTCCGCCGCGCCGCCGCAGCGTAAAAATCGCGCGTCCGACAGGTTCAATGTCTTTGGCACTGTCAAGCCGGAAAACCAATGTGGCGGCAGCCGAACGCAGACCGGCTGCGAGAACGGCCTTATTGTCCGCAACGGTTCGAAGATCGGGGATTCCTACAGATTCAGCCTGCAGTGACGGAACGGAACTCCAAACAACGTCCTCATCGCTGCGTTCAAGGCTGGAACCACGATTGTTTTCGCTGTCGATCAATAGGCGTCCGTCTGCATCGAAAGAGAGCGGCAAAGTCACTTCGTCGCAATAGTGATCCATCGCGTGCCAGAAGTTCGTTATCCATACGAAATGGTCGCCTTGCTTTTCTATTGCGGCAGCACAGGAAACTGCGCGCCGAGAGTTCAGAATGTGCTGCTTTAATTCTGCGCTGAGGCCGCCAAGACAAAGGAGCACCGCTTTTGCGCCGTCACTTGCATCATTGGCAAGATTGACGAGCAACGCATTGAGCTGAGCGGATGAAAGTCTGTCAAAGGCTTCCATTCCTCCGGCAAAGATCACCAGGCCGGCATCTTTCGAGAGAAAAGGGAACGCGTCCGCAAAGCGCTTGAAAGGAGGCTTGGCGCTTGGACGCATGGTGACGAGCTCAGCGCTCTGAAGTTTGGGGTTGTTCAAGGGATACTTCGGAGCGCATTCGAGAACCGTATCTGCACAGGGCTCGGTAAGAACGACCTGCAGTGAGGCCGACGACGGTGCATTAATTTGCCCGATGAGCGGGATGAGCCATCGGCAAGAGGGCAGGAAGATAACCGCACAGGTTCCGAAGTCCACCCATTGCAGAAGGTCGGGAAGTCCCTGCAGTTCGAGCTTGGCAGCGGCGGAGGTCATGCTTCGTTCTCCTTCAATGCACTTGCGCAGCGCCCGCGCCCGGCTCTTTTTGCTCGATAAAGCGCGTGGTCGGCTTCCTCAATGAGTTTCAAGATGTCTTTATGATCATTGGGGGTCGTGATCGTGCTCAGTCCAATCGTTGCTGACAATCCATCCCCTTCAGGCAGGTAGTTGGATATTTGTGCTGTTTTGGTGGAGATCGTGCCGAGTTTGGCCAGCAAATGCTGTGCAACGGTTGCGAGTGATTCTTCCGTGATGCCGGAGATAACGACGCAGAACTCATCGCCGCCATAGCGGTAGATGAGATCCTGTTTATCCAGATTTCGACGCAGTGTTTCGCCGACGGCGGAAAGGATGGAATCGCCAAAGAGGTGGCCGCGTGTATCGTTGATGCGTTTGAAGTGATCAATGTCAATCATCGCTACCGCGCACATCGGCGGCAGCGGCGCTTTGCTCGAAGCAATTTCTTCAAACGCCAAACGGTTGTATACGCCGGTGAGGGGATCGCGCTGAGATTCTTTGATGAGCGTTTTGTACTGTTCGGCGATAACTTGATTTTTATGCTGTTCACTCGCGGTCATGCTGCAAAAAAGCATGAGCCATTCAATCATTTGATTAAGCTCGGTGACGTGAGAAGTGATGTTTTTGGGAGGCATGACACCCCGATCCAAGAAATCCTTCATGGCCTGCATGACCTCCCTCAGCGGTTCGACAAGCGTGTTGAACCAGAGGGATATTGAAAAGAGCGTGAGTACGGTAATCAAAATGAACGCAATGATCACAGGCACAAAACTGGCAGAGGTTTTGTTGATGGCGGAGATTTCGCTCAAAAGCTCACGCGCTTCCCTAGCTGAAAAAATGTGCTGAAGCCTTGCCATGTCGTCGTTCATGAGCGAGACGGCAGTGTCAAAGCGCTCCAAAGTGCGCTGGGCTTCCTGCAGTGCGGCTTCAAGGGTGGCAGAGGTCTGCAGCAGATTCGGACAGCTTTCGGACGAAATGGAACTCAGGCGGGAATCGGCATCCGAGTGCATCTGAGCGCAAGCCGCGCGGATTTCGGCCGCAGTCTGGCTGAAAAGGCGTAATTGATCTGTAATCTCTTTGGCACGGAAGAGGCGGGTTTTGGGAAGTTCGGCAAGCCGCGGCAGGCCGGAAGCTTGTGAATAGAGGTCAAACAGATTTTTGCCGAATTGCGCACTGACTTTCTGGGCTCGCGCAAAATCGGCATCGAGTGCTTTCCGTTCCTGCCAGGTTTGCTGAAGACTCTCGAGAACCTGCTTGACAACAAGCCTTGTGTCATCGTGCCGATCCAGCGCCGACTCTGAGAGCATCGCCCAGGCATTGACATATGCATCTCTGGCCCGTTCGGCTTCACTGGCGTTGGCAATAATGTCAAGAGAAAACCGCAGACCTTCAAGGTTCACTGCAGTGCGCTGTGACAATAAAAGACTGTTGACAGTCTCGTCAGTCAAATTTTCGGTTTTTTTGCCGATATCGAAATAAAGCTTCAGACTGAGCGCCATGCAGCAGACAAGCAGCACAATCAACGGCCAGATCGTCAGTTTGACGAAGGTCGTGAAATGCAGCGCTTGGCGTTTTTGCGGGATGGATTTAGACATAGTCCGTCTGTCTGTGGTCAATCAATAATTCATGAATGGGAAATATTTCGCACTGATTTCTTGGTATATGCCGTCAGCTTTAATCTGCATCAGCGCTTGATTGAGCTTGTTTTTTAGCTCTTCGGCGTCCTTTTGAACGGCAATGACAGCATCGGTAAGCGATGGGTCGAAATCGTCATATTGACCGCTAATAAAGAGCGATGCGCCTTGTGGACTCTTGAGGAATGCATATCCAGGCAGCCCGTCAGTGAACATGGTATTGATTTCATTACGCAAAATAGCTTGTTTAAGGTCATCATATTTTGCATAGGTCTTCATCTTTGCACCGGCAGGAATAAAGTGTTTCTCGATGAGTTCTTGTTGAAACGTATCTTTTTGTACGCCGATAACAAGCTTCGCAGCATTGGCGGTGCTGGCCGGCGCGAGCTTTCGGTTGTTTGTGATAAAAAAGCTTCGAGACCGATAGTAAACATTGGTGAATAAAAAATGCTTCGCACGATCCGGGGTGATGCCTATGCCTGCTACAACCATTGCCAAATTGCCTTTGGAGAGTTCCGGCAGGAGCTTTCCAAAGGGCATCGGCAGAATTTCACATCGGAAATTTAATTTTTTGCACAGCGCTGACGAAATATCTACGTCAAAGCCTACGCGCTGTCCTTTTTCATCTGTATAGGAGAACGGAACGTAGTCGTCCTCCACGCCGATTCGGATGACGTCCGGAATGGCGGCCTGATTGGGAACGAAACAGTTCCAGACGATCAGCAGCAGAATGAAGCCCAGAACCGATCCAATCCACAGAGGGTGAACGCGCAGCGGTTTCATTGCTTTTGCTCCTTGAGCTCCTTGAGTTCTGCTGCGAGCAGCAGGCGGGCAGCGTCCTTAACCGGCATCGGGCGGGCGAAGAGATAACCTTGAAACTTGTCAAAGCAGAATGGAGACAAAGCATCCTTCATTTCAAGCGTTTCAATGCCTTCGGCGCAGAGTTCTGCGTCAAGCGTTCTGCAGGCTTTGGTTATTTGCGACAGAAAGTTCTTTGATCGTCTGGATATCAATGCCTTATTGATGAGTGATCGAGAAAATTTCACCATATCAAAAGACATTGACAGCGGTGTTTCTAAACTGTTGTAACCAGTTCCAAAATCATCTATTGCTGCTTGAATTCCCATTGCATGCAGCCCATCTATAAAGGCACTCCCAGTTTTTTGGCTGATAGCATTTGTTTCTGTAATTTCAATCATCAATTTTTGATTGTAAACTGGAGTTAAGCGCAGGGTTTCTTTTACGAAATGAAGATATTGAGAGTTGGCGCTTTGCTTGGGGCTGATGTTGATGTTGAAGCAAAATGATTTCTTGGTGTTTTTAAAATATTCTCGAATAGTGCCTATCGCCATCAGAAATACTTTTCGATCAACGACTGACATGAAGTTCGACTCTGAAAATAAAGGAATGAATTTGTCTGGGCCAAAATTGATTTTGTCTGAATCGAGACGAATTAAAAATTCCCCGCCGATGTAGGAGCCGTCACTGCATGAAATGATGGGCTGAAAATCCAAATAAAAAGCTTTGAAGTCGTTGAGACAGGCTTCAGCCAGGATGATGAGGTCGCTTAAGGTGACTTCACCGTCCGGGTGAGTTGCCTTGACTTCGTCGTCAAGCAAGGCTGCTGCGGTCCGCCAAAACGATAATCGGCTGTCGTCCGAGGCGGCAGCACTTCGTTTGCTTTCCAGAATTTCAATCGAAGCATCTGGATCGGCTTCCTTGAGAAAGGTGTTCAGTGCTGTCAAAAGATCCTTGTCAGCCCCCTTTTTCTCAGGATTGCACTGATGCTCAAAGAAGAAATGACCGCCCGGCAGTACTTCTGCGCAGCAGCCGAGCTCACGCAGTCGTGCGGCGATATAGTCCACGAGCCTCACACTCTTCACTGGCGTTTCGGCTCTGATCGCGGCAAAAAATACGGGGTGTTCGAATGAAAGCAAAAAGAGTTTCTGCAGCGAGCGAAGCATCTGTCCAGAAGGTGATGCGGCCGGAAGCAGATCATGGATGATTTGTCCGGCGTCATACCAAGTAACAGATCCGTCAACGAATGTTTTGCCTTCAGGGGTGATGCGTGTCTGCAGGGCGATGCGAGTCCAGGAGACTTGATTTCCTGTTTTAAACCGCACGTATTCAAACGGTGAATCATGAGCGGTCAGCGCATGGTCGAGCAGATTGCGATCAAGCTCTGAAGCGGCGGCTTCAAGCAAATCGTTTTGGGTGCGAATTGGGTGCTTGGCTGCTTCGGTCAGCAGTTCAGTGAACGCTTCAGACAGTTCAAGCGTATGGGTGGACGTATCCAGAACGAAGCCTAGCTTGTCCGCTGTGCAGACATTTTTGTTGCTCTTCAAAGCCGATGATCGAATGCTTTGAGAGTGCTGAGGCTGCAGCAATTGCGGATTAGTCATGATCCCCTCCGGGAATGATGCCCTCAGAAGGGACATAGATGAACTTGAAGGTGAGAATGATGAGAGACGGCATGGGAAATCTGCACGGCAAACGATTACCAGCGGGCATAGGGCACCATGGGTTCTGGCGGCATAGGCAGGTCTCCTTCCCATGGGGTCAATGGGAATCGCAGCCAAAAACCGAGATAAAGCGGGGCATAGCCGTCCGCATTCGTATAAGCGAATGAGACTCCGGCGAATGCTTGCGGACCTAATCTTCTTTCAACTGCGCCTTTGAACGAGACACCGATGCCTGAAGAGGTTGACGATGCTTCTCGGGCATACAGATCAGGCAGATTTTCGCGGCGCAGTTCGTCCTTGAGCGGATAGCGGTCGCGTTCGGAAGATTTCGACATAGAGAGCCCCAGACGACCCTCAACGGTCCATGACCAATTGTCGGTGCGTCCGCGGTCTTCCAAAAAACTGCCCAAGGAGACGGCAGCCTGCGGCGAATAGTATCCGCCTTGGCCCCACACATAGTCGGAAAGGTCTTTTTGGTAGTGCCAGAAAAGGAGCGATGCACCTGTACGAAGCTCATGATTGGGGCGGTTGATCAGTCGGTGATACCAGCCGCCCATCAGCTCGATACTGCTGTTGTCAGCGACATGATGTCCGGTAATTTGATTCGCCGCCGCTCGTCCCCAGAAACCGTTTCGCTCTCCCTGGTCCCAAGAGGCATTGAGCGACGTGCCAAGACGGCGTACGCCGCCCCAAGTGCGCCCTGTCCCTGGATCTCGCTGACCGCCGAAGGCAAGGAGCGACCCTTCTTCCGGACGGCGATAAACCTCAAGGGTAAGGCCGATCTCTCCCACATCCCAAGACCAAGCCAGAGAGCCGACGAGGTCGGTGTAGAGGAAGCCGATCGGTGTTGTTCCGATATCAAAGGCAAACTGTTCGTTTGTCCAGGCGAAGGCCAGCGAAGCGCCCATATCCGAAGACGTCTGCAAACCGCTTCCGGGGCGTTCTGTGATCGTGCCGAACTTTGGCGAACCCTTCAGGCTGCCGACGCGGTACCAGACCCAATCAGTGCGCAGCCGTGCACGGCCGCTGAATGCTGGAAATTCTGCTTCGGTCATGGATGTCACGGCTGTCAGATCTGAATAGCCCGAAGTGCCGGGATCACGTTTAAAGTCAAGCCCCGTACGGATCTCCGTTTGATTGTGCTGATACAGTTCGGACGCCCGCGACTTGAGGGAGAGTGTGAGCCAGCCGTCGGCATCGAGAGCGTTGGGTTCGTCGTTCGGAGCGCGTTCAGGCAGCGATGCGGTTCGCATCGCGCGCGTAAAGACGTTGGCCGACGGCACCGGTTCAGTCAGCAGACCAGCGGCGAGGAAGGCTTCTTCGTAGACTTTCAGCGCGGCTTGAGCATCGCCCGCAGCTTCGAGGTGCTGAGCTGCTCTGCGTAAAAGCATGGCGGCATTTTCACCTTTGGCCGAGCCGAGCATCTGAGCTTCAGTCACGCACATTTGATCGGCTTCATTGGAGGCGCCGGCATCATCCATGAAACTGGTAATGCGGATGAGGAAATCCGGTGTGAGCGTTTGAGCTGCCCGGCGAGCTTCAACGGCTTGGGTCATTAATTCGACTGCGGCTTCCTTAGCCGGGACGTCCTGACGAAGGAGCGCCCGCACCTGACCAAAGAGAGCCTCATCTTCCCAGCCCGAAACGGCGGAAAGAGATTTCCACAGCCTAAAGGCCTGTGCTGCGTCGCCAGAGGCTTCAGCCCAACGAGCCATCCGGGCGCGCAGGTAAGGTTCCTCAGGAGAAAAAGGCAAGAGCGTTCTCAGCGCTTCGGCGGGCTCGTTCTGTTGGGCGAGTGCTTCGGCTTCTTGAAGTGCCGATTCGCTTCGCAGCCGCTGCTGGATTGCGGCAAGCGCCAGGAGCGACTGAGTATCTGCACGAGAGAGTCTGCTTAAAGGCGAGAGGGCGAGCCATCCGTCCGCAGCGTTGGACTGCTCTGGAATCACCTCGTCAAGCAGCGCGAGCGCTTTCTCGTTTTGTCCGGAGGTGACGAAGTAAAGAATCTTTGCGTGTTTATAGGCCAAAGTGCCGTCATCGGCATGAGCCTCCCACAAGTCATCGGCTTCACGCTTTTGATGAAGTGCCAGGAGACTGCGGGCAAGGCGCAGCCGAACCCATGGGTCACCTTTGGAGACGGTGAGTTCGTGCCGCAGTGCAGAGATGAAAGTCTGGGTAGGCGGCTGCGCGAAATCGCCTTCCGGCGTCATATCCGGCGCCAGACGTGAGGCTGCTGCGCTGACTTCCAATGCGTTGAGGCGGTCAATTCGACGGAGCAGCCGCAAACGTTCAGAGCCGGAGACATCAGATTTGCCAAGCGCTTTTTGGACGAGATCGCGTGCGTTCTTATAGCGGCCTCGGGCTTGTTCGACATTGGCGAGACCAAGGAGTGCATAGGGGCTGCTCGGTTTAAACGGCATCGCCTCGCGATAGGCACGTTCGGCTGCCTGAAAACGTTTGGCATTCAAGGCCGCATCGCCCCGTTCAACCGCGAGCCAAAACTGGGCATCCAGAAGAGCATTGCGCCACCGTTCGGCACGACTGTCATCCGGATGTGATTTCAGCGCCGCTTCCAGAACGGGAACCGCAGATGCGCGGCCCGCATCTGTATATACGACTGAAAGCGCTTTGGCTAAGGTCTGCTCAAACCGCAGTGAATTCAAGGCAATGCGGGCGGTGTTGGAAATGACCGGCGAGTCAGAGCGGGTCAGCTGCTCGTAAATGCGTTTGGCGACAGCTTGTTTATCGGGCACTGCCGAAGCAATGCGTGCATATTCAAGCTGCAGGCTTTCTTCTTCGGGCAGCCCGCCAAAGAGCTCTTCAAACGTTGCGAGCGCGCTTTCGCCCTGTCCGGCAAGCGCCATCAGTCTTGCCGAGGCCAGCTGGTCGGCCATGTTTCCCTGCTGTGCATCCAGAAGAATCCGACCTTGCCGACATGCGTTCGAATGGACGTTCTCCGAAGTGCAGATTTGATCGACAAGCTGCTCGAGCTCTTTGAAAGCAATATGGGGATCTCGGACTTTAAGCCGCAGCAGTTCGAGCTTGGTGGCTGGATCATTCGGGTCCATGCTGAGCAGACGGGCCAGCGCATCGGCCTCTACCCCGGAATTACCGCTGGTTCGCGAGCGCATGACTTGATCGGACAGCCAGGCGCGCGGAGCCTCCCCTTTTTGCGGGGCGGCTCCGATATGCGCAGAATGAACGCAGATCAGCAGCAAAAGGAACGCGGCAAAACTTTTCTTCATGGCAGACGCATTGGGAAGCAGAGGCGGCCATGCCGATCGAAGGCAAACCGGCCGCTGTCGAAACCAAGGCCGAAAAGCATCAGCATGCTTTTGTAGTAGTTCGCTCTTCCGACTTCCGGCCGTGCGAGCAAAGTGCGGGTGAAAGCTCCGACGCGCTCATTGCGCAGCCACCCTAAAAAGGCTGCGGAAAAAGCATCGGGCCCCGGCGCAGAAACAAAAAGCGTTGAGGCATCTGATCGTTCGGGCGGCAGCAGCCGCGCCTCAACAGCCTGCCTCATGGTATTGAAATGACTGCGCAGCTGCGCTGCGGCGGGGTCGTCGGGCGATATCATGCCGGCCCAAAGATAGACGCGGATGGCGTCCCATCCGCCGATCGTGCGGTCGCGCAGCGTTAATCTTCCGTCTTGGTCAAACCGCGCCCAGTCCGGCGCCAGTCCGTTGGGAGATGCGCGCACGATGGAGCGCACGCTCGCAGAAATGACCGGACGCCAGCGGGGATCTTCCAGAGCAAACCGCCGCAGAAGCATGACAGGGAGGTAGCTCGGATTAAGCGTTATTTCGGTGTCGTGAATAAAGCCGGTTTGGCCTGACTGAACGACCTCGCCTAATCCGGGATGGTTAAGAACGAGTGTCTTTAGGATGAGATCAAGCAGGGCACGGCCCGACGCGGTCAGATCACTGCGTTCCCAGAGGCGGCCGGCTTCAAGCAGGCTATAGGCCATCCATAGATCAGCGTCTGCAGCGTTGTTGCTGTCAATGACGTCCCAGCGAACTCGCGGCGGTTCTCCTTTGGCAGCGGGTTCCTCCATTCTTCCCCACAGCCAAGCGGGCAGATGCTTTGAGCAGTCCCCTGCGCAGAGATGGCTCGAGGTCCAATCGAGAATGCGTGTGAAGCGTTCTTGATCATTGGCCGCTAAAGCGAAAAAGAGGGCGTAGGACTGTCCTTCAGAAGTCGTGATCTGCCGGGGATCGCCAGCGTCAATGATGCGGCCGTCCTCTGAAAGCGCAGAGCTGCAAAATTTTTCCCATAAGGGCCATTGCTCAGCATTACGGCCCGGGGCTGCCGAAACGGATGCAGCGCTCAATATCAGCGTGATCCCCAGATTAAGAGCGAATCGATTCAGGCGCTTCATGCTGCACCTCCATTCAATCGACGGCGTACAAATACCCGCATGACGGCATAGACAATGACAGCGACTGCCAAGGCGCATAAGAGCGCTCCGAGCACGAGCAGGAGCGGGTGTTCGAGCATGGCGTACCAAAGGCGCTGATGCCAAGGCAGGTCGCCGATGTAGTAGAGCGGTCCCGTATAGGCATTGACGGTGTCGGTGCCGTAAATCAATGAAGCGCTGCCGCCGACGTCAGAGAGCTCTTGGGGGCTGGCAAGTTTGTCCAGAAGAACCCGCGTGCCGTCTCCAGGCGTCGTCAGCAAGGCAACGACGGAACGCTGCCCGTCGAACGGGGCTTCGAAGCCGACGATTGCTGCTGCACCGCCGTTGGCCGCGAGGAGCGCAGGTGACGCGTTGGTTTTGACGTCGATTGGATCACGGCGAGCCTTGGCGGAGGCAGAAACTGAGAGCGGCACTTCAAGGCGGCGCTGAACCCCTTCAATAAGGTAGGCTGCCGTGTTCTCGACCGAAGGGCTGTTGTCAGATGCTGATGCCGATGCGTCGAGGAGCAGCTCAGGATTTTCGCCGATGAAAAGGATGTCCTTGGAGCTATTTTTGAGTTCAGCAGGCGTCGGTCCGGTCTTGACCTCAACAGCGGAGCCGACCGCGCCGGTTTGTGCGGCGATGCGGCCCAAGGCCGTCATCAGCAGCGAAACCTCAGCGGGTTCCGGGGCGGCGGGCAGCACGGCGAGCGTACGGCTTAAGTCAGCATGTATGGAGAAGGGATACCCGCTCTTAGCATAGAGCGCCAGATTGGGCATGCGCGCAAAATGATAGAAACCTGAAAAGTCAAAGCTCGAATCTGGATCGATGTCAGCCTGATGCTCAAGCAGCGTAACGGTCCGGCAGTCGTTTGGGGATCCGCCGGCAATGGACAATGCGTAATCGAAGTTGAATTGGACAGTGTTGGCATTGTTGAAATAGATGCTTGGGACATTGATTTCCTGCAGCAGAGTTGAAAAGGCATCAACCAACGGGATGCGTCTCACGCTCGCATGAGCTTGCGCACTGTTTTCGGCCGAGAGCGGCACTGACTCTGTGATCTGATTGTTGATCCGCAGGGTCATCATGGCTGCAGCGCCTTCGTCGGGCGCGGTGAAGCGGTACTTGAGACTGAAAGGAATCGTAGAGCGGGTGAGCAGGAATAAGTCGGGAGGCAGCCGCATATCCACATGGATGGCTGGCGGTTCAATGCCTCTGGCGCTCAGCTGCATCGGGTAAGTCGTCAGATCGCCGAGACGGACTTTGCGGGTGATGTCAACCCACTTTGGCGCGTCATAAGGCGCTCTTGGGTGAGGTTCGAACGCTCGCTCAACGCGCGAACGGCTGCCGGAAAAAAGTTTGGCATTGAGCACGAGCATCCGCGCGGCCGTTTTCAGTTCGGCCTCGTCACGCCCGGCAACGATGAGCATCTTGGCCCAGGGCGAGTGCGGCGCATCGGCAATGGCCACTTCAGGCCCCTGAGGACTGGGCCGATCCTTGAGGAAAGACGGGCGATGGTGCTCGGTCATGAACGCAATGAAGTGGTTTTCAGCCGGTTCTTCATCAAAGTAAACCGGAAATTCGGCGCCGCGCCAGTCGGCAAGCATGCCGACCCAGGAAGCCGTCATGCCTGCAGCTTCAATTTCATTGCTCGTCGGTGTATCGGGCAGCACAATCGGCAGATTGATGCGCTGGTGGTCGGCAAAATCGACAAAAGGTGCAGGAAGCTGAGCGAGCTCATCGGCAACGCGCAGTTTCTGACGAGTCAGCGAGAGCGAACTCGATCGGTCAATGGTCAGCCACAGCGTGCGATGGACGGGATTTTCGCAGACATCGGCATAGGAACCGATGAATTCGAACTCCAGCTGATTGAAATCTTTGAGCTTTTTGGGGTCAAGTTCAATGTCTGTGGTGACGCGCTTACCGAGGTCTTCCGCATGTATGGGCAGAGTTCGTTCAAATTCCCCGTTCAGACGCAGATTGAGCTGCGAACGCATGGGAATCAGAGACGGCGACGGAGTCCAATTGAGATGCAGCTGAGCGCGGATGATGATTTCATCTCGCCGCATAGGAAACTCAACCACTGCCTTTTGACGCAGTCCGGTGAGCGTGAGCGTATCGCTTGGAATACGAACCGAGAGATCCGACAGACGGCTCAGCGTTGTATTGGGCGTAACGACAGACTCTCTGGCCTCATAGGGGCCGTCGATCATGCGTGCGAGCGGCTGCATCTGCGGCGCTTCTTTATGCTCGGCAGCCTCTAAAGAGGAGGCCGTTGCCGGAGCTGCGCAGGCCAAAGCTGAGAGAACAGCCGCAAAGAAATGGAGCAATTTCATGAAATCAACGTGATGGTATGTGAGGTTCAAATAAGCATTCCCGGGTTTGAGCTGCCTCGTCCGACGCCGAGAATGAGCGAGGGCGCTCTCGGTCTTCTGCGCGGCGCAAAACTCAGAATCCATTGCGCCAGCTTCAAAGGCGGTCGGGCGATGCGCCGCAGCGCGGGCGGTGCGTATTGCCAAAGTGCGCTGTAGCCTCTGCAGGCGAAGGAAAGGAGTGCGTGCGTGCCGTCTAAAAATCCGGGGGCAGCGGTTTTGGGCTGTACCCAGGCATTCGCCCGGCAGAAAGTCGCCGCAATAAATGCGCGTTCGGCTTCGGGCGACAGCTCAGTGAGTTCGAGCCCGAGACGAGCGCCGCGGGCGCGTCTTACAACGGCAGGGAAGGCATATGTCAAGCCGTCATTTTCGAGTATCAATTCGACAGCGTTGCCCGTAAAGAATTGGTCGGTCATGAAGCTTCAGGCTGACGCCCTTCTGGGAATAATCGGTGAGTTCGGCGTCATAGAGCGTTCCGTCCGCACGTTTGAGAACGGCAGGCGTATTTACTCTGACGCGGGGGAATTTACGCTCCTGAACTGTTTCAACAGCAACGGAGACCGTCACGCCGAGAATCATCAGGTTGTAGAGAATCCAGGCGCCATTGATTGCCAGAGTCAGATATTCCGGGTGAGGCGTCCTGAGCAGCTGCCAGGAACCGAAAATAAACCCGGCGGCATTGAGTGCAATAAGAATGCAGTACGGCTTGATGATGTTCCAGTCGACGTAGTTTTCCTTAACTGTGCCGCCCTTCGAAGTCACATTGAATTTGCCGTAATTGGGAGCAAAAAGCGCCACTGTCGTGGGCAGCAGGATGTACCAGGAAAGTACGGCTTCATAAACAGCGCCTAGAAACGGACTCCGGTGACCGCGTTCGATGATGCTGCTCGTAATGATGGAGTGAATCATGTGCGGCAGTACATAGACGAAGATGGCCGCTGCAGACGCCTCGATGACATAAACGTGAAAAAAGAGGTAGGGCAGCGGCGCGAGCAAAAAGATGATGCGCGGCAGTCCGTGCAGGAAGTGAATCATCGCGTTGAGAAAACACATCCGCTGACCGAACGACAAGCCCCTGCCGAGAAGCGGATTGTCGATGCGGAAGATTTGGATCATGCCCCGCGCCCACCGGATACGCTGTCCGATGTGGGCAGCGAGCGTTTCTGTGGACAAGCCTGCAGCCAGCGGGATGCCGATGAATGCTGAGGACCAGCCCCGGCGATTAAGGCGCAAAGAGGTATGTGCGTCTTCCGTTACCGTTTCGACGGCAATGCCGCCGATTTCATCGAGCGCGCTGCGGCGAATGACCGCGCAGGAGCCGCAGAACATCGTGGCGTTCCAGGTGTCGTTGCCTTTCTGAATAAAGTCATGAAAAAGCGCGTTTTCAACCGGCACGGCTGATGAAAGGCCAAGATTGCGTTCGAAAGGATCCTGCGAATAAAAGTGGTGCGGCGTTTGGACGAGTGCAATTCTCGGATCGCGTACAAGCCAGCCGACAGTCATCTGCAGGAAGCTGCGTACGGGGACATGGTCGCAGTCGAAAATGGCAACAAATTCCCCGTGCATCAGCCCGAGAGCATGGTTGATGTTGCCGGCTTTGGCATGGTCGTGCTTCTCACGCTCGATGTAGCCGACGCCGGAAGCTTCGGCGAAGGCGCGAAATTCAGGGCGGCTGCCGTCGTCAAGAATCCAGATATGGAGTTTGTCCGTCGGCCAGTCCATCGAAAGAGCACCATAGACAGTGGTCTTGACGATTTCAAGCGGTTCGTTGTAGGTCGGGATGCAAATGTCCACATGAGGCCATGCTGACAATTTCGCCGGCATAGGAACGGGCGGACGATCCAGCACCCAGAAGGTTTGGAAGTAGCCGAGCAGCATCACCACGAAGGCATAGGTTTCGGCCAAAACCAGAAGGATCGAGCAGACGGTGCCTGCCGTCGAATCCAGATTGAGTGTCTGGGTCCAGCGCCACCACATGTATCGTGCGGAAACAAGTGTTGAGAGAACAATTAACAGCAGGAATGTAAAGTGCGACCGGATATGGCGCACAAAGAGTGCAATTGAAACCGTTGCCATCAAGAAGATCGTCTGGTTCCAGAGGTCGAGCGGCTGCGTGATGCAGAGCCACCCGAGCGTCGCAGCAATCAGGGTAAAAAAGGCTGCGGCGAGCCATTCCCTTCGAAAAGATTTGTTCTGAGCCGTCTGGGTTCTGGTCTGGTGCCAGAATGCAATGCGTGAGGTAAAGGCCTCTGTGAGCGCTTCGCCTTTTGCAGCGATAAAACCGCGAAGCGAGAGCCCTGCATTTCGCAGGGCGACGCCGGCTCGTCGCAGCAGGCTGTCGTGAGCGGCATGGTCCTGATCCAAGCGGCTGCTTACGAGCGGTTCGTCAGTGATATAGAAAAAAAGGAGATAAACGCTCTGCACAAACATGCGCAGTCCGTCGAGGGGCTTAAGGCGCTTAAAGTCGATTTGAGGATAGAGCACTGCACGGCGCGACATTACCGCGTGCCACTGGGCGTTTTCCAACGGCAGAAATGTCCATGCAAGCAGCAAAAAGAGGCCGTTTATCGCCAAAGACACTGAGCTGGAGGTACGGCGGCGGAGTGTACGGATGGAATGGCGCAGAGATGACGCAATCATGATTGGCATCTCCCGGCTGCGCGCAGTCTCAGCCACGTCGCAAAGGCTCCGAGCGCCTGTCCGCTTTGTGAAAAAGGAGCAGCCTCAGCAACAGGCGAGCGATAAATACCGGCCCTCGCAGCGGCTTCATCCCAAAGGATGCGCATGGGCGCAAGGTGAGGCTGAAATCGCTTTTCTGTGGAGAGATAGGTGATGATTTCACGCATGACGGTGCTCTCAGGCTCAATTTTGTTGAGCAGGAGAACATCGTTGTCTTCCAGAGGCGTTCTGCTGAGACGAAGCAGTGAATTGTGATCAGCTTCAGTTACCGTAACGACGATATCGGCACATTTGCGCCATAAAGAAGCGGTCGCTGATGAGCTCGCCCCCGCGTCAATCATCACGTCGCAGAATCCGAAACGCTGTGTCTCTAACAGTACTCTGGCGATTTCCGGGCCCGTAAGCGGTGCGGTCTGGGGTTCTGGAGGGTTGAGCGGCAGAAAATACAGATTCTCGCTGTACTGCCATAAAGCAGACAGGGCTTTGCGGCCGCCGCGAAGCGCACCAAGCCAATCTTCACCATCGCCGTCGGTACGATTAAAGAGACTGCTGAGACCAGCGTCCGAATGCCGGCCGTCTATCGCGAGCACGGGCTGACGGTAAAGACTGGCTTCGCGGGCCGCCGAGGCGCAGCATACCGTGGCGCCGGCTCCTTCACGCAATCCCAGAAAGACCGCCAGCATGGCGAATCTCCTTCGTCGTTGTGCCGACGAGAGGCGGGTTGAGTTGAGAGCCTTCAGTCAAACGGCTTGTGCGGACTTCCTCATTGGAAAGCGTTTGAAAGAACGGCGTCGTGCGCAAAAGAACTGCGCGGCGGTTAACGGCTGCTAAATCAACATAGCCGGCCGCTGAAATATGATAGGCGGCTGAAAGAGCTGCGATGTCAGGTGAGATCGACGGAGCGGGGGGGGGGTTAGCATCTGCTGCGGCCCTTACTTATTATGTTTCTTTACCGACAATTCGATGAAAGAGTAAGTCTACTTCTTTAATTTGTAAATATAGTAGATGAAATTACCCGTCCTGTGAATGGAATCCCCAATTTGAGCGAGCTTCGTCAATGCTCAATATATTGTTTTCTTATTGAAAACATTAATAATTGAAGTGAGCCAAAAATTCAGAATATAAAAAAAGCAACAGCCGCAATGAGGAAAGTTCACATGCGGCTGTTTTACTGATGGCCGTAAGGAATGGGGTTCATCCCTCACTGCCTTGACGGATCAGAGCTGACGCAAAGCACTTTCCAAAGCGGTCTTGGTGGAAGTGCCGGCGTCCTTGTGCGCCTTGATGATTCGGGCAGGCACGCCTGCCACAACGGCACCGGCCGGAACATCTTCAATGACGACGCTGCCAGCGGCGACGACGGCGCCTTCGCCCACATGGATGCCTTCAATCACGACGGCATTGGCGCCGATAAACACATCGTCATCGATGATGACGGGCTGCGCGGAAGCGGGTTCAACGACGCCGGCGAGCACCGTGCCTGCCCCAATGTGGCAGCGGCGTCCGACCGTGGCGCGGCCGCCCATCACAACGCCCATATCGATCATGGTGCCTTCGCCGATCACCGCGCCGATGTTGATAATGGCGCCCATCATGACCACTGCGCCGTCGCCGATCGTCACCTGATCGCGAATTACTGCGCCGGGTTCAATGCGGGCGTTGATGCCTTTGAGGTCAAGAAGCGGAATGGCGGAGTTGCGGCAGTCGTTTTCGATGACCATATCGTCGATCTTGCTGCGGTTGGCTTCAAGAATCGGACCGAGTTCCTTCCAGTCGCCGAAAATCACTTTGTCGCCGACGCCGAAGACCTTTGCCGAACCGAAGCTGATCGGGGCTTCGCCGGCTTTCTCGCGAAGCGTGATCTTCACGGGCGTCTTCTTTTCAGCCGTGGCGATGTAGTGAATGATTTCCTGTGCGTTCATCATGGTGATTCAATCCCCAGTGTTAGAAAGTTGAAGTGCAGCACTCAGCGGCGAGCGAAAAGCAGTTCGTCAAGGGTGTGCAGACCCACGGGGGCATCCTTGAGCTTTTCGGCGGTTTTAAGCGCGCCAATTGCAAAGATCCGGCGGGATTCCGCGCGGTGGGTGAGTGAGAGCTCTTCTTCGTCGCCGAAGAAGGACACGGTATGCACTCCCGCCACGGTGCCGCCGCGGACAGCGTGGACACCGATTTCATCGGCTGTGCGGGGTGCGAATCCTTCGCGGCCGAAGACCGTCGGATGGGTGCCGTCGGGGTTGACGGCTGAAAGGAGGAGCTTCGCCGTGCCGCTCGGCGCATCCTTTTTCATGCGGTGGTGGGTTTCGATGATCTCAATGTCGAAGTCCGGCAGCAGGGCGGCAGCCTCTGCAGCGAGGTGCTTTAAGACCGCAACGCCGATGGAGAAGTTGGCGCTCACCGCTACGGGCGCGTAGCTGCCCAACGCATTGACGCGGGCAGCTTCTTCGTCGCAATAGCCGGTGGTGCCGGAAACGAGGGGCGTTCCGGTGCGCTGCACATAGGCCGCCAGTGCCGGCAGCGACGCCGGAGCGGAAAAATCAATGACAGCATCCATACGGTCGCACTGGGCGAGCTGAGCGATCGTTGCCGTATTGAATTCGGCCGCAACTTCGATGCCGCGGTCTGCGGCGCAGTCTCGGATCATGCGGCCCATGCGGCCCATACCGATGAGAGCGATTCTCATAGCGAAGAGTTCCTTACTTCAGAAAGCCCGCGGCAGCGAGCGACGAACGCAGCGTTTCGCGGTGGGCTTGAGTCATATGCGTGAGCGGGAGACGGTAGCCGCCGACATCCATGCCGAGGAGATTCATAGCCTCCTTGACAGGAACCGGATTCACTTCAATGAAGAGATCGTTGATCACATCGAGAAGTTCAATCTGCGCGCGTCGTGCGTCGTCCGTGCGGCCTTCAAGATAATCGAAAACCATCTGATGCGTCTCCTTCGGAGCGATGTTGGCCAGCACCGAAATGACGCCCGAGGCACCGATGGAAAGGAGCGGCACAATCATGTCGTCGTTGCCCGAATACATGGCGAAATCGTCCGAGAGGTACTTTGCGACCTTGGCCGCATAAGACATATTGCCGCTCGCTTCCTTGATGCCCACAATGTTGGGGTGCTGCGAGAGGCGTGCGACATTGGGCACTGATATGGAGCAGCCCGTGCGGCCGGGCACGTTGTAAAGAATGCAGGGAATCTTCACGGCGTCGGCAACGGTCTTGAAGTGAAGGTACATCCCTTCTTCGTTGGTCTTGTTGTAATAGGGGGTAATGAGGAGCAGACCGTCAGCGCCCAGACGTTCATAGGAGAGCGACTTTTCGAGCATCGTCTGCGTAGAGTTGGAGCCCGATCCGGCAATAATGGGAATGCGGCCCGCCACGCGCTTGACGGTATATTCGCAGACAGCGTTGTCTTCTTCGTGAGACATCGTTGAAGATTCGCCGGTTGTGCCGAGGATCACCAGAGCATCGGTGCAGTTGGCCAGATGAAAGTCAATGAGTTCGCCGAGCTTGTCGAAATTGACGGAACCGTCTTCATTGAAAGGTGTGATAAGTGCGACCAGTGAGCCGCGAATTGTCGGATGAGACATGCTGAATACCGTGCGTAGTTGGGGTTGCAGGGTGGAATTGTAGGGGCGAAGCGGTGCGGTCACTCCTGAGATCCGCGGGCGCTTGAAACGGATTGAAAAATCGCAGTATCGATCTCAAGAGCAGGCAACCTGTCCTGCTGCACGTTCAGCGCTCCTCGCCGACAGCCTCAAATTCATAAAAGAAGCGCCAGCAAAGAGCGTTATCTCTGCTGGCGCAAAAAACAACGTGCCGGCAGAGTGCACGCTGCTTTGACCGGTCAAGATAGCGCAACTGCTCACAAATTCACGAAAATCAATCAATTTCGTCAATTTTGCAGGCAGACAGTCCGGCGGGTATCTCCCGCAGGCCCATCCGCCGTCCCCCAGGCTGAGGATGCCGGCGAATTCGGCGGATCTGCCTCCCCTCGGGGTCGCTGCCGGCCTGCCGGCTCGCCCGAGGCTCCTCGCGTCCGCGCCTCTATCGTTCGATGTTTTACAAGTTAACAGCAAAAACCTGCGGCCAAAATACGGCAAATGAGAGAAAAGGCGTATTTGGGTCAATCGGGCGCAAGCGACGAACAATTGATGCTGTTATCGACAGGTTATCGGCCTGTTTATAAATGTTGACCGGCGCTTCGAGGGGTATGCGAAGCGCCGGTCTTTGAGTGCGGTCCGAAAATCAGCGGCGGCTCTTGAGGAGCGCCTCAACTTCCCGTTCTACTTTTTCCAGATCAGGATCTGTAAGAACCGGAAGCACCTTGATGAGATCGTCGGGTTTGAAATCCCACCATTTGAGCTCAAGGAGCATGGCCGTCAGGCGGTCGTTGAAGCGGCGGCGGATAAATTCAGCCGGGTTGCCGCCTACAACCGTGTAGGGCGGAACGTCTTTCGTCACCACCGCAGATGCGGCAATGATGGCGCCGTCGCCGATCTTCACGCCCGGCATAATGACTGAGCGGCGGCCGATCCAGACGTCGTTGCCGATGATGGTGTTGCCTTTATGCGGCGTCAGGTCGTAAGTGGACCGGGCCGCTTTTGCCCATTTGCCGCCAAAGAGACTAAAGGGATAGGTCGACACCGTCGATACGCTGTGATTCGCTGCGCCCATGATGAACTTGGTGTTCGCACCGATCGCGCAGAACTTGCCGATGATGAGCTTGTCGCCGAATTCCGGACGGTTGTAGAGAACGTTTTTGCGGTCAAACTCCGTGGGATTCTCGTCGTCTTCGTAATACGTGTATTCGCCCACTTCAACGTTGGGCGTTGTAACAACATTCTTGATAAAACAGACGGCCGTATCGTCAATCGGGAAAATATCAAAGGGATCCGGCAGATCCGTATTGTGCGGCCCCATGATGCTGAAGGTGCTCATTGAAATAGCTCCGAGGGTGAGTGCGTATCCATTTAGAAATACGATATTGATCATACGATCTTAAGGGCGCAGTCGTATGCCGCTGGTGCAATGGTCAAGCGAATTTTGCTCTGCGGCAAAACAAAGCAAAGCGATTGATCGTCTCAGCCAAGGGAAAAAGTGGATTCGGAGCAGCTGAGAGAATTACATCGGTACCTGATCAAAAAGGAGCCGCAGCACTGGATGTGCAATGCCGATGCGGCGGAGGATGCTGGCCGCTGTATGAGCAAGCTGTTTTTGCAGGTATTAGCCGCAGTCACTGCGCCTGGATGATGCGTATGGCATGTCGGTGCAGCGATAAGGTGACGAACCGTTTGCCCAACAATTCTTTGACGAAGGCCTTCATGCAGCTGCTAATAAACTGACAGACCGCAACGCTTGTAAAACAAAAGAGATCCCGAAGAAAATCCGAGATCTCTTTACCCTGTTGTGTCCGCCCTTGCCCTCGCGTTTTTTCCGGGATTGGATGCACCACACGGAGGGCTTCAGGATGCCCGTGTTATCAGTACAGATGAAAGGCGAATTAGAACGTGTAAGTGAGTTTCGCCGTCATGTTGTGGGACGAACCGTTGGTATCCAAAATACCCACATACCCGAAGGACAGGTCGAGGTTGCTGTTGACATCCAAGATGAGAGAAGCGTTCACCCATTGGTAGGAACGAGGTAATTTAACCGTGCTCGAGCCCTGGACACCAGAGATGTTGGACGAGACGTCCATATCACGGTTGAAATTTACGCGCGTGCCGCCGCCCAATAGCGTGTTTACGGTCGTGCCCCACTTTTGGAACCATTTGAGCGACAGATCGCCGTAACCGATGTTGGAGGTGTGGGAGTCATAGTGTTCATAACTCACGGCGGCGATATTGCCGTTGATGTCGAAATCACCCATGCGGCCACCGGAATATCCAACACCGATTTCAGGAGTGAAGACACTGCTTTTCCCCAACGAGTAGTTCATGCCGATATGCACGGCACCGCCATAGGAAAGCGTGTCGGCAGATCCCGTGAATTGTTGTCCGCCGATGCTGCGGGTGACGTCTGTAGAAGTATGAGCCAACATGGCCTCGGCTTTGCCGTAGTACGCCGCGTTCCCTGCCGTGCAGAAGACGCGGGCGAACTTCGCGCCGCCGTAGACCGTGTTCATGTCAAAGTCGAGAGAGTCCGCACTGTCGTCCGTGGTTTCGTAGCCAAGATACAGGGTGAAGAGGTGCTCGTTTCGGTACATGTTGCTGATGCCGAGCAGGATGCCTGTGGTGTGGCCTTTAACTGTGCCGCCAGCCGAGAGGTCGAATTTGTCGTAGGACGTGTAGGGTTTGACGAATGTGAGCCATTCCTGATTGTCCTGCATGCGGTGCGTATAGCCGGTTTGGGACACGTCGGCAGTAGCCGCCTCTACGAACATGGCGCGGCGGTTCAAGCGGTTGGCCAGCGTTTCGGCTAACTGCGCACCGACACCTTTGACGGCGTTCACCCACAGTTTGAAGTAGCCGTTGCCTTGGTCGTAATAACCGTCCAAGCCGTATTGCTGTTTGAGTGTTTCATCGAACTCAACGTCTTGCGTGGGTTTTCCGGTGACACCCGATAAGGCTTGGCCGGAAGCGTTTTGTACTGCGTTGTTGAAGTCGATGTCTCCGGATTGGTAACCAGTGATGGAAGAAATTTGAACTTTTTCCACGCTAATCGACCGGGCGTTCAGATTGTCTCCGGAAACTTTAATTCCTTGTCCGTCGCCCACCCGGTTGCCTGTGACGCCTACGCCCCAATTGAGTACCTTAACCTGTCCGCCGTTTTCAATGTGAATGTCAGATGCTTGTCCGCTCGTGTTGACCTTGCCGCGGTTGTCGACGGCCAATAGGTTAGAAGCGCCCGTATTCGTACCGCTGCCGGCGATGATGGTGCCGCTGATGATGCCGGTGGCCGTGTTGGTCAGTGTGCCGCCGTTTTCGACGGCGACCGCGCCAGTAATAACGCCGGTATTGTTCAGCGCTTCCTTAGCTTGGGTGGCGTCCGCACCGATATGCAGAGCCACTTGGTCGTCTGCTGTACCGATGGCGCCGGAATTAGCGACGACCGCAGAATCAACGTTGAGCGCGGCGGCGTTGGCAATGTCGATCGTGGAGAATTTGCCCGTGTTGTTGATGCCGACCGTGCTATCGATAGTCGCGTTATCGGTAATTTTCAGATCCTGCACGGTGCCGTGGTTATAAAACGCGGAGCCGCCCGTGCTTTTTAACAAACCGTCGATTTTGGCGGTTGTTATCTTGCCTTGATAGACCTCCACGCCCCAATTGCCGGAGAGTTCAGCATCTTGTTGTAATTCCAAAGTACTCAAATTGCCTTGGGTACCCACGAATAAACCGGCCGCGTTTTGGCTGGTGGTCTTACTGCCGGACTCCAAACGGATGGTCTCAACCTTGTTGTAGCCGAATGAAATGCCAGACCCGGGAGAGGCGTTAGCGGCTCCCGGCTTGTTATTCCACACTTTATCGTAACTAAGGGCTCCCGTACCGGCAATAACGCCGCCGCTCTTATTCACAATCTCTTTCATCCAAACATCTTCCAAATACAGGCCGGTGTTTCCTTGAATCCTACCGCTGTTTTCCAAAGAACCGATGTTTTGCGCCATGATCTCCATACCGGCACTGCGCCATGTTCGGTCTGCATTACCGCCTTTGATGGAACCTATGATCGTGCCGTTATTGACAATTGTGGTTATCGCTGTCTGATCGAAACGCACCCCTGTGAAGCCGCCTTCAATCGTGCCGTTGTTGATGAAGCTGCCCATTTTCCCCTCTCGGGCGAGAAAGCCGAAGCCATTGCGCTTCGTGACTTGGAATAGTTCTCCCGTTTTTTTATTGGTGAAATTGGCACCGTTTGCCCTGTAATAGAGAACTGCTGCTAATGGTTCGCCGCCTAGAATTTTGACCGTTTGGCCGGAAGATGCACCGATGGTGAGAGTTGAGGTGGCGGCACCATGACGCCAAGAAATGGAAGCAGGACCTTTCGCAGGATCATCGGTTCCTCTGTTAACGACCCAATTGGATGGATTGGAAGGATCTGGAGAAATGATGTCAGAATAAGCTGTTTTCTCGACGACAGGATTGTCGGCTGCTAAAGCCGGAAAAGAAAAGTAGGCCGCTTGAATGGCGGCAGCGCAAAGTGTTAATTTTGCTAAAGAAGGAAGTGCGACGGAACAATCACTTAAGTGGGATTTGTGGAGTAACATTTTGTTTTCCTTGAGAAATATTCAAAAAATAATGTGAATATATTACAAGATATTATTTCCAATCCTAAGTCGTAATTTAAGCGTTCGCATTGTCAACAGAAGATATTTGGTGGAACTACCCATCAAACTATGTAGCTCTTTTTTGTTTGCAGAGCAACCGTGGATAATAAAAAAATATCCGCTGACAAAAGGCTGAAACGAAAGCGGTGATCAACTCTATTCTGATCCGCCGAAATATGTTTATATTTAAACAAAATGTCTGCAATAGGTTTACGCACGTCATCATCAATTATCGTTATATAAAGACGAATCCGATGCTTTTAAGCTCTCGTGTGAAACGGTATCACGAGTTAAAAACAGTGTATCTGTTTTTGCTTAGTTATCTAGCGTTGCCTTCTCTGCCAGTCTTTTTTTCGGATCTGGATTGAGTTTCATCAGCGGCTCCGGCAACCATTGCCATTCTTTGAAAAGAGATTCGGCCTGTATCGGTGCCGATCAATTTTGTTCTTTGATGGCGAGTGCTGAAAAAGTGTTTTCTAACGGCCATTTAAGCGTGAGCAAGCTTCTGCTTCCAATTGGGTGATTGGCTTGGCCGCTTCTTTTGTGGTCTTTGCCATGTAATCTGTATGTTGGTGAAGCTGCGTCGATTCTGATGGTGATGCTGGGCCAACTGCGCTTCTGGAGGAAAAGCTTGCAAGGCGCAAAGAGGCATTTGGGCGCACAGCTCGGCTGCAGCCATTTGCGGCTGGGATCGATTAAAAATTCGTCCAAGGCGCAACCCAAGCCGATGACTCTATTCGGCGGCTCTTTGATCAACACCGCATCTCCCGTGACGGCCCTGCTTTTACCAATGACCGTCTAGAAGCGGCAGCGAGCACCACGACTGATATGCGGCAGGAAGACAGCGCAGGCGGGGGCAGCCCATCCACAACAAAGATCAGGAGGGCTGTCTGCGGGCTGAGCTGAAACGAGTCTTTCTATTGCCTCTCGATGGAACGATCGACGGTCTCAGCCAAGGAAAAAAGTAGACCGGGAGCAGCTCAGAGAACTGCATCGGAACCAGATCAAAAGGAGCTGCAGCACGGGATGCGCAATGCCGCTGCAGCGGCAGATGCGTGCTGCTCTATGAGCAAGCTGTTTGTTCAGGTATTAGCCCAGTCACTTTGCCTAATAATCCGTATGACATGTCAGCGCAGCGAAACGGCTGCGAACCGTCTCCCAACAAGTCCTTGACGAAGGCCTTCATGCATCTGCTTTATCTGAAGGCCAATAAACCGACAGACCGCAACGCTTGTAAAACAAAAGAGATCCCGAAGAAAATCCGAGATCTCTTTAACCTGTTGGGTGTGCCCCTGTCCTCGCGATTTTCCGAGAAGGGGGATCCTAGGGGCAGTTTGGGATCAATACTTGAAAAGGTGCCCCATGCGGTCGGCTTTGGTCTTCAGATAGAAGAGGTCGTAGGCAGTGGCGTCCATCTGGATGGGCACACGCTCAGTAATGACGATGCCGAATTCTTCGAGCTGATAGACCTTGTCGGGATTGTTCGTGAGCAGACGCATGCTCTTGACGCCCAAGTCACGCAGAATCTGCGCGCCGGTAAAGTACTCTCGTTCGTCGCCCTTAAAGCCGAGCGCAAGGTTCGCTTCGAGCGTATCGAGCCCCTTTTCCTGCAGCTCGTAGGCACGAAGCTTATTGATGAGACCAATGCCGCGGCCTTCCTGACGCATATAGAGCAGGATGCCCCGGCCTTCCTTCTCAATCTGCGTCATTGCGGCGGCGAACTGCTGACCGCAGTCGCAGCGCAGCGACCCAAAGCAGTCGCCCGTTAAGCATTCGGAATGCACGCGGACGAGAAGATCCTTGCCGTCGCCGATCTCGCCCTTGACGAGCGCAACGTGGTGCTCGCCGTTCAAGCGGTTCACGTAGCCGTAGGCGCGGAATTCACCGTACTTCGTCGGCATCTTCACGACGGCCACACGGTCGACGAGCTTCTCGTAGATTTTGCGGTAGGCCTGAAGATCCTTGATGGTAATGAACTTCAGGTTGTATTGCTTAGCAAGCTCAATCAATTCGGGCGTGCGCATCATCGTGCCGTCGTCTCGCATGATTTCGCAGCACAGCCCCACTTCCTTAAGGCCGGCAAGGCGGCAGAGATCCACCGTTGCTTCGGTGTGGCCGTTGCGCTCAAGCACGCCGTTTTTCTTTGCGAGCAGCGGGAACATATGACCGGGACGACGGAAGTCTTCGGGACGAGCGTCGTCGGCCACGCACTTCATCGCGGTCACAGAGCGCTCGTAGGCAGAAATCCCGGTCGTCGTGTCGATATGGTCAATGGAGACCGTGAACGCAGTCGAATGATTGTCTGTATTGTTCTCGACCATCTGGTGCAGGTCGAGTTTCTTGGCATATTCAGCCGACATGGGCATGCAGATGAGCCCTTTGCCGTGCGTTGCCATGAAGTTGACATTTTCAGGGGTGGCGAATTCCGCCGCGCAGATGAAGTCACCTTCGTTCTCGCGATCCGGGTCGTCGGTGACGAGAATGATCTTGCCGTTCTTGAGATCTTCAAGAGCTTCCTGCACCGTGTTGAATTGGGCCATCGTCCGTTCTTTCCTTGAAGGGAGGCGCACCGCATTGCTCCTGAAGGTGCAGCTCCCGGATGTAGTTGGGTTCATGCTCCCGGACTTCACGGCTATCAGGATTTCACGGCCGTTTGGGTCGTGAAGGGTCTGCGCACTTTCGAGCAGCGGGCATCGGCGAAGGCGGGGAGCAAGTGCTGGGCGCGGCGGCATGCCGGCCGCACCCGATTTTGCAATAGCGGGCAAGTATAGCCGATGCGCTGAGGCGCAAATGTGAGCAAACGGTTATTCCATATTGCTGGGTGCCGTGAAGCCTTGAAATCCTGCAGTTTCTCAGGATGGGCAGGAGCATAGCATGCATTCGGAATTGGCTTGGATTTTTTCCCGTATCCCGCTAGAAAAAGGATCTGGAGACTAGGTGAGGAGCGGCAGACACGACGGCTTCAATCTCGAATTCGGCCGCATCATCGATGAGCGTGGGGTCTTGATCGAGCTGTCTTTTAATATCGATGGGCTCCACGTTTCTAAGCATTTGCGGATTGGCCAGCCGGTTGCGCCGCACGGCATAGCTCCAGTCGTCGCGCAGATACTTCAGCGCAAGTCTGGGCAGGCGGGGACGCTCAGAGAGCGCAATGTTGATTTCCGGATCCTGAAGCTCAGCAGCGCTGTTGAGTATCGGATCAAAATGAGTGTCTTTAGGCAGTACTCGTATCAGTGCGGCGATTTCGGAGCAGGTGAGGGGCAGTACGGCTGCGTCGAGGAGCATTTTCTGAAGAGTCTCCGTCAGCTCTCCGTTTTGGAAGAAGCTCGTCAGAAATGCCATGCGGTCAATGAGACCGAAAGCAATCGGCGAGAGCAGCCTTTCCTTTGTCTCGTTTGTTTCATTTGTCTCGTTTTTCTGGTTTGCCGCCTCGCCCTTGGTTTTGATTGGATGGGGGTCTTTGCCTGCTGTCAAGGCGTTGGATGCTTGAGCAAAAGCCGCTTCGAGCGCAAGATCACGCTCAACGTCATCGTCGAGCGTAAAGGAGCTGCCGCTCCAGAGATCTTTAGAGAGCAGGCGTTTGAGCTGGAGACGAAAAGTCTTGTTGCCCGAGAGATCCACTTCAGTCATGAGCTTTTCCATATGCCGAGGCTCGCAGCCGTTCGCCGCAAGACTTTTCAGCAGCATCTGCGCAGCAGTGATATCGCCTTTGACAGCTGCGGCGAGCGACCAGTTGGAAAGGACTTTCACGGCACGGGGATCGTGAAGAACAGCAAAACGAGTGCGGTAGTCAATATCTTGAGCAAGACTCGCCCAAATCGCGGGCGTAAGGGAGCCGGCAAAGGCCGCCCGACGGCGCAGACCGGGGTTTTCGCTTGAGGCAGCAGCAAAGCGAAAGCGTTTGTGAATGGCATCCTCGCCTTTAAAGTCGAGGTTTTTCAAAAGGCGAAGACCGAGGTCGCCCTCAAGCCTCACGATTTTCCTTTGGATATCGCCAAAGAACTCGGCCGCAAGCGTCTGTGCGTTTATTTCATTGGCCGGTGCGGCCTGCGGGACGGGGCGGGAGATGAGGACAATGGTATGAGGGATTGTGAGCTGCATAAGGGATTCCTCGGGAGCGGAATTTGAAGCGGCAGACGGTGTCTGCAGTATTTGGACTTAGAGTGCGGCGCAACGCCCGAAACCTGAGTTGCGCGCTTATTCATTGCCCTAAGCCTACCGAGAGATGCGTCGCTCCCTGACCGATTGAAGCGTGCCCCGCCTGCGGCTGACCCATCGCCGACTGCAAGCGCCTCGGCGAAGATTGACCACAAAGGCGGCAGCGCTCAGTGCGTGGGCCGCCTTCAAAGCCCTTAGGCCGGACTCGATTCAGCTTTTTTCAGTCAAGCAAGCAGCTCATTCGACGATCCGCCCCGAGTTGGCAGAGGTTGGCCGAATCGTCAGCAAGGAGCTGCGAGATTCCAGCATCACAAATGAAGAAGCGTCTGGGCTTCAGGCGATCTATCAAGCCGCAGCGGCAGCCGTAGCTCGACGGACCGGCATGAGCCCGAAGCAGATATGGACGCAGTTCGGGCCGCGCATCCTTGGAGAACCAGACATCACACGCAACGATGCTGGGGAGATCCAGATCCGCGGTTCTTCTCTCGAGGCATTTGCCGGTAGTTTTCAACAAGCCGAAGCGGCCATGGAGTCGCCGGACGGTTTGGGCCCCATGATGCCGGAGTACAACGGCAAGCCGGCTGAAGGGCTGGCCCGTCTGAGGCAAGCGAAAACAGGTGCAGTTCCTGCGCTGTTCCACCACAAAAAGTATGGGGATATCGGGATCATGTACGGCAAGCCCGGGAACCCCAACAGAGAGTACGCAGGTGGCTACGGTTTGTCACACATCGATGCCAAGCACCCGGGGCGGCTGATCAGATCCAACGGTTTCTTGACGTTGCAGAGGCTGATGATGCCCGTTTAAGTAAGACCAACACGGACCCAGATCGAGTTGTTTTAACTGACGGCGTTTACTTGCTGGCAATGACGAAGGTGTGGCGAGGAGAGACCAAGCACAGCAAGAGCACGTGGATCATAACTGTTTACGAAAAAGGCAGGCCGCAGAACCAAGTCGCCACTTCTGCTGTTTCCAGGGGCCGCAGTCCGTGGATGCCCCAGCCTGCCGCGGCGCAAGATAGCACGCCCGATTGGGAAAAAGACTTGAGCAAGCACAAAGGCAAGCTTTCTCAAGGTTCCAAGGGCGACTTCTTCCCCGAGCAACGGGTGATCGCGCGCTGGAATAACGTCGACCGCTCGACGCTTCTCCACGAATCCGGGCATGCTTTCCTTTCCATGGAGATGGGCGCTGCAGCGGAGCTTGCCAAGATCGACGAACGCTGACGGCAAAGGCGGCCGCGTGCAGTGCGCAGACCGCCTTCAAAGCCCTTAGGCCAAACTCGATTCAGCCGTTCTCAGAACGCTGTTTATTCACATCCAGCTTTCATTTTGAGCCGCTGTGCGGCCCGCAATGCGGCCGTAGACCAAGCAGTCTGTGACGGCGCAGGAGCCGAGGCGAACAGCACCGTGCACGCCGCCCGTCGCTTCGCCGGCAGCGAAAAGGCCTGGGATCGGTTCATCGGTCGAGATATCGAGCGCCCGCGCCTGCATATCCGTATAGATCCCGCCCATGCAGTGATGAACTTTAGGCACCATTGTCGAAACGTACCAAGGTCCGGTTCCCATTGGCTGGGCCTTCTTATTGACATAGCGTTTGAAATGTGCATCTGTGCCGCTCTTAACGGCGCTGTTCCATTCCTCGACACTCTTTCGAAGACCCTCAATATTGATCTTTTCACCGGCGGCGAGCGCTTCTAGCGTTTCATACTGCTTCACGCAGCCTCGTTCGAGCATTTTCTGCAGCAGGCCGGGGCGAGAAATGCCCATCGGTTCGACGCCTTTGGCATCCGCTATCGCGTAGCAGTGAATGCCTTCATTGAGGAGCGTCATGATGGCGTCGGCTCGAACTTTCCGGTTGGCAAGTTCATCCACGAAACGTTCTCCGGTCTTATCCTGCACCCACACGCCGAACATGGCCGCAGCGCCCTGAGCAAAGAAAAGCGCAATGCCCATCCCTTTTTCGACGGGCGAGGTCCAAGGCGCACACTGGATCCAGTCCGTTTGAATCAATTGGCAGCCGATGCGGGCAGCCTCGCGCCAGGCTTCAGAGGTAGCGCCCGGCTGGCAAGTGGTGCCGAGTTTCTCCGTGAGCTTCGGATCCTGAATGGAGCGGTATTTGATATCAGCTCCGAAGCCGCCGTGGCAGAGCACAACGGCTCTGCGGGCGGCGATGAACTTTACCTTCCCCGAATCGGCCTTCGGGAAGTTGTAGCCCTCACGAATTTGAACGCCTTTCACTCGGCCGTCGGCATCCCGAATGATGCGCTCCAAATAAGTGCGGGTGCGCGGTTTGACTCCAAGCGCTTCAAGCTTGGCAGCTTCCTTGAGGACAATGCCGGAACCGGAGCCGTTTTTAACAATCGCGCAGCGCGGCACGGAATGACCGCCTTCCTGCGCCACACGCTCCTCGACCCATTCAACGCCGAGCGTTTGGATGGTCCACTCCCAGGTTGGGAGCGCCTCTTCGCAGAGGTGCCTCACTTTTTCGGGCTGGTTGAGTCCGCCCCCTTCGGTCATCATGTCTTTGGCCATGAGTTCTGGCGAGTCTTCCAGGCCTTCTTTTTTCTGCATGGGCGTTCCCGGAACGCCCATGATGCCGCCGTTGATGATGGAATTGCCCCCGATGACGCGCATCTTCTCCAATACGCAGACCGAAGCGCCGGCCAGCCGAGCTTCAATAGCGGCGGCAAGACCGGCAAACCCAGAACCGATGACGACAACATCGAACGTTTCATCCCACTTTTCGGGCAACGGATCAAATGCTTTGGCAGATGCGGATGAAGCGCCGGCAAAGAGTGTTGTGGTGAGCGCAGCGGTTTTAAGCCACTTGCGCCGAGAGAGGTTCGGCATGTCATTCTCCTTTTGAATGGCCGCAGGCAGTAGGGAGCCTGCATATGTTCATTTTCGGCGCAGATGGTGAAGGATGCGTTTATCCGTTTGCGGTCTGCGCGTTTTTCCTGAGCTCATTTTGTAGTTTGTGCTACAGACGAAATTTGTCTTGCTGATCAACACTCTTCCCTTGAAAAAGAGCCCGCGTCTCTAGGGACGTCCGCTGATTCAAAGGAGAGCAAGAATGAAACAATTCGCGATGACGGCTGCTGCCGCGGCAGCAGTCATGATGATGAATCCTGCATTTGCTGCGGATGCGGCTTATGAAGCCGACCTCTGCGTAATCGGCGCGGGTGCGTCCGGCACCGCAGCTGCCTGGGCAGCCGCCGAAAAGGGCATGAAGGTCATCACGCTTGAAAAGTCTGGTCTTCCAGGCGGCACCGGCAAATATTCCGAAGGCATCTTTGCCGTTGAGAGTGCTATGCAGCGCAACTGGAACTACGGTCTCACCAAAGACGAAGCATTCATGAAAATCATGAATTACGGTCATTGGCGCGGCAATGCGCGCATGGTCCGGGCCTTCGTTGACCGCTCCGCCGACACGATTGACTGGATGATCAAGAACGGCGTGAAGTTCGAAAAGCTCTTTTCCAACTATCCCAACGGTCTGTACACCTGGCACATTTACGAGGGCCGCGGTGCGGGTTGGATCAACCTCTTTATCGACAAGTACAAGAAAGCCGGGCAGACGCTTCTGACGAACACTTGGGGACAGAAGCTCATTACCGAAAACGGCCGCGTGGTCGGCGTTGAAGCGACGAACAAAGCGGGCGACAAGATCACCATCCGTTCCAAGGCGACCATCATTGCGACGGGCGGCTTCTTTGACAACAAAACCATGCGTGAGAAATATCTCCGCTTTGCCGATGCGGACGGCCTCGCGCAGACGGGCAAGACCGGCGACGGCATCCAGATGGCCTGGGCCGTTGGCGGCGGGAAGGAAGGCACGGAGGTGCAGGCCTCTTATCGTCCGGGGCCCCGCGGCGTTTCCACGACCAATCAGGTCAGCGCTACCGCCAAGCAGCCGCATCTCTGGCTGTCGCCTAAGGGCGAGCGGTTCTGCAACGAAGAAATCATGCTCGAATGGCCGTTTGCCGGCAACGCCCTGGAACGCATCGGCGGAACGATGTTCGTGGTCTATGACCAGAAGACGCTTGATCATATGGAAAAGGATCAGGGCATTGACCTCGGCGTCGGCGTAATGGTGCCGGTCGGCACTAAGCTAACCGAGTTCCAGAAGGACTGGGATGGTGCGGTGCAGGCTGGCTGGGCGTTTAAGGCAGATACGCTTGACGGTCTTGCGAAAGCGACCGGCATGAATGCCGATAAGCTCAAGAAGACAGTGGCGGAATATAACGGCTACTGTGACGTTCGTCACGATGCGGAATTTGCCAAGGATCCGAAATATCTGCGCGAAGTGAAGACCGGTCCTTTCTACGCCATCAAGTCCGTGGCGAGCTCTCTCGGGACCTTGGGCGGCATTAAGGCCAATGAACGCTTTGAAGTCGTTACGCCCGAAGAGGACCCGATTCCGGGGCTTTACGCGGCCGGAAACGATGTGGGCGGCATGTACGGCGACTCGTATGATCTTTTGATGGCGGGCTCGACGGTCGGCTTCGCCGTTAATTCGGGGCGCATCGCCGTGGATTCTGCGGCAGAGTACATCCGCACTTTGAAGTAACGTCATTCCAGTCAGATCGAAGCCATTCGATCTTCATTCGGCTAAGCTCAAACGGCTTCTTGGTCTCATGACCTCGGAGCCGTTTGCCGTTTAGGCCGGCAGCGGGCATTTCGGCACGGGATTCTCAATCCAGTCGTCAACGGCGGCAAAGAGCTGGTCGGAAAAAAGCAGTTTTCGCCCGTCTCGGCGAACAAGATCTGCTTTCATCCAGGAGGACAGCTGTCGGGCAACGCTCACGCGGTTGAGGTTGACAATCTCGCCGATGCGCTCGGCAGAAATCGTGAGCGGCAGTCTGTGCCAGCCGCTGCTGGGCGACACATTTTCTGCTCGGCAGAGGGCCTTGGCACAGATCACAATCCGTTCGGCCGGCGGACGGATGAAGTTCGCCGTCATGCCTTCCAGAATGGATTCCTCTTTGGCAATGACGGAGCGGATTTCAAGCTGAGCGAGTGCCGGATCCTTCATCAGTGCGGCGGTGAGCACCGCGGGCGGCACGACGCGCACGACGCTTTTTTCAAGCGCCCGCGTAAATACATTGCAGCGTGTGCCCACGCTGGCTGTAAGGTCACCCATCGCGCGGCCGGGGAGCAAAACAGAGAGGATCGTCGGACGGTGATTCTCCGCTTCCGCAGCGTAATAAGCGCAAAGCCCCGACTCCAAAAAGAAAAGTCGCTGGGATTCTCCGCCGCGTTTGAGGAGTTCGCCTTTGGCAACCTCGCGGCGAATGCCTTCGGTGAGGAAAAGCCGTGCGAAAGGAGCGGGTTCGGCCGGCAGAAAGTAGGGAAGCTGCTCGAAGATGCGTCGCATGAGGCGGCTCGGTGCGATGAGAGTGAGGAACTGACTCCACTATAGAGCCAGAATGTTCAATGCTGGCGTCAGCGTTGTTAGGATAGAAGTGACAGACGATTCCTGATAGTTTGTGCTTAACAATGTCTTGTTCCGGAATTTTTGCTGTTCGGCGGGTTTCCCGTGAATATGGCTTTTTCCTTGCAATGGCGCTGTATTTGTAAACCATCTTCGGGAAAGCGAGCAGAAAGGAAGACAGGGGTGTAATTAAACCCCAATCATTTGTATCCGCCAAAAATCGCACTGTGCCGTTATGATCCGTGCAGCTTTTGGACAGCCCGCTTTGCCTGCAGAGATGCGGCTGACATTTATTTTTTGCAATTCATCAGCTTAGACACCGATTGGAGTTGAATATATGGCAATTACTGAAACCGCTGCAGCCTCATCCGCAGCAGCAGAAGCGGCCGATGCTGCTGTGCATGGGCCTGATTTGTCGATGGGTACGGAACACCTCACTGACGCCATTGCCGATACGACCAATTACTTTGTCGTTTTCTTTGAAAAGCTTTTGGAAGGCCTCACTTGGGGCAATGTCCTTTTCCAGCTCTGCGTTATCGTCGTTGCCGTATTGGCCGGCCTGATGTGTTCGAAGCTTGTGCGCAGCGTCGTTGCCCGGCATATGCCGCCCCATGAGCTTAAAGAGCGGTTTACGCAGCGCATGAAGCGTCTTGCGCTGAGCGTTGTCAATGCCATTGCTTTCGGACTTGCGGCCGGTTCCGTAACGGCGTGCTGTGCCTACGGCGCAGTGATGATGGGGTATCAGGCATCCAGTCTGGTGCTCTTAAAGGTCGCCTACAGCTTCTTTTATGCCTACTCACTGCTTGCAATCGTTTTGGGACTTCTGCAGGCAATGGTGGGTTCGAGCATCATTTCACCCCGCATTACTAAGTCGATCGTCGTCACGTTCTGGATTTTGGCGATTCTGCAGTTCTTCGGGGTCCTCACGCACCTCGTTGATGTGCTTGACGCGACGGCCATTCCAATCGGTTCGGGCAACATGACCGTATGGAAGCTCTTTATGGCAGTCTGCTCGGTCCTGCTCACCGTTGCTGCTGCTAATTGGATCAGCGAGATGATCGAACAGACGATCAGCGATGCGAAGAGTCTGACGGGCAACATCAAGGTTGTGCTCGGCCGCGTTGTTCGAATTTTCCTGATGGTGATCGCGGTCATCATCGGCTTGGGTACGGTCGGCATTGATCTCACCATTCTCTCGGTCTTCGGCGGTGCGCTTGGCGTCGGCTTAGGCTTCGGACTCCAGAAGATTGCTTCGAATTACGTGTCGGGCTTCATCATCCTGCTTGACAAGTCTGTGAAGATCGGCGACCTCGTAACGGTCGGCGGCTTTACCGGCAAGGTGACGGAAATCAATACGCGCTTTACGGTCGTGAGGAGTGCGGGCGGCGTTGAAAGCATCGTTCCGAATGAGTCGTTCGTTACCTCGCAGGTACAGAACCTTTCCTATTCGGATTCGCCGACGCTTCAGACGGTCGAGATCTCAGTGGCTTACAACGCCGATGTGAAAAAAGCGCTTGAACTGATGCTCGATGAAGTCGGCAGAGATCGCCCTCGTATTCCGAAGGACCGCAAACCCTGGGCTTCCGTTTCGCGATTTGCAAGTTCAGGGATTGATCTCAATGTCAATTTCTGGGTTGAAGATCCAGTGAACGGCACGGCAGGCATTAAGACCGACATCATGATGAATCTGCTTCGCCGATTTGCTGAAGCCGGCATCGAAATTCCATACAACCGTCTGGAGATTGATATTCTCAACAATAAAAATAAGGCACTGGAAAATCAATAAATAACAAACAATAAAGTCTTCCCATTTATTCCTCCATGCGCTGCGGCATTGGAGACTTTGGCATGGGGCATGGGTGGGAAGACGCCGAGGTGGCCTCGGTTCTTCGTATAGAAGAACGCTCTTACATCTTCAGTATTCCGTTTTAGGTGAGTTTCCTTCAGTGTGCCGGCATTAGAGCCGGGTCAATGGCAGGAAAACATCAATGATGTACGGAAGTGCAAAGCTTTGAACGCGATAATCGCTTTTTTAAGCTGCGATATTTTTTGTCTTGATGCCTGGAAGGTCTATAACTAAAACTATCCTTCTTTTGGCTTTAATTTATTCTGTGATCGCAGAGGGTTATTTCTGTTTTATAAGAATAACCGAGACCATTTACTTAAATGGGAATCATTAAGCTCTTTTCCACAGAAAATATTTAGGAACAGAATATTTGTTGATGGTGCACTGGTTCGTTAAATTTTTTGGCACCTGTTTATCAAATCACAGAAGTATTCCAAGGTGGGATATTCTTGTGTATTCATTTCTTTGATGAATACGATACCGTTGATGGCAAAATATTCTTCTAATGGTCAGAGGAGATGTGGATCGGGGCGTCGATTTAGAAGTGTTGACAAGTAATCTATGGTGTTTTCTTTTCGTATCTCTGCTTGTATTTGTTTTCCTCGACAAAGAAATTTCATATCTATAAAGTCAGCTAGCGCGAAAATGAATTTTCGTCTTTAGAAAACCTAAGAAAAATTGCGCGGATGGCTGTGCCTGTGCGGCTGCTGATGCCTTTCTTTCGTAGTTCAAATTTTTGAACTTGGATACGAAGTTGATTATTTCTCTCCAGATTCAAAGACTTTTATTTAAATATTTTATAAGGGGAGAGTAGATGAAGTACGGAAGGTTTACTGCCTTAGTATTGGCTCTTAATTTGGTTTTCGATGGTGTTGCATTTGCGGGTCATAATAATGACATCGAAATAAACTCTGACCGAAACTTTGCCAACAATGAAACGATCACTTCAGATAAGAGAACTATTGTTGGATCAGGAGTAACGATAACAATTGCTCCAGATGCTGAACTTCGCTTAATCAACAACAATACAACGAATGACCAAGCCTCGGTGGTTGAGACAGGTTTGACAGGCGCTTCTGACATAGCGTTCAACGGCGGAAAGCTAATACTCCGCCGTGAAGGGGATGGCGTGATCATTCGGGCGAATGGCGGGACGACTTCGGCTTTGACGTTTAATACTGAAAGTACTCTTTTAAACGGTACCGCATCCAGAGGCATCGATGCAGACAAGTCAAGCGCTGTCGACTTTGCTGATGGTTTTACGCTCAATCTTGATCGTTCAGGAAGCACTACGGGGCGAGATGTGGTGGGATTGAGATTAGCGAAGCGAGCTCATTTGAACACGACATTTGCTGACGTAAAATTAACTGCTGGAGACAGCGATTCTAGTTTGACTGGCATCATTTTGGATGATGGTGTTTTTAGTGCGAATAAGCTCAATATAGACATTAATGGCCGTAATTCAAAATCTCTAAAAAAATTTTATGGTTTTAATATCAATAACGATAGATCCCGTAAGGAGGGTTTGAACTTTTCAGCTCCAATAAAGATTTCGCTTCAAGATGCTCTCAATACTGATGCGATAGCACTCAGATTGGTAGGTTGGTACGATTATCATTTTGCCGATTCACTCCAACTTGCAGTGAAGAATACTCATCATGCTTATGGCTTGTATGTCGCCTACGCTGACGCAGTGAATTTGAACGATGATCTGATCATAAATTTCAGCGGGAATACTGAATCATATGGTATTTTTAATTCTAATTATAATTATTATTATGGCATTTCTCCTGATGATGAAGAAAATCAGAATATATTAAAAATTAAAACTGCTGCTATTTATAATGAAGGAGGAAAGTCCACTGCTGTTTGGACGAGAGATGATTCAGTTACAATTATCTCAGAATCGCTTACAACCAATGCTCAAGAAGCCTTGTACGCAAGAGACCAAGGTATTATTGAGGTACAAAGAGACTTCGTTACGACAGCAGAATCGATGATTTCTGCATTGAATAATGGAACTATCATTATAAATAGTTTAGGAAAAGGAAAAGTCCAATTCACTGGTGTTACGAGATTTCAATACGTCGGCAGGACGTTTGGAGGGCTTTACCTTACCGTTGGTTCGGGAAATGCTGATGAGAATTCTTACTGGAATGTGACTGGGCTTTCTCAGCTTTCAACCCTCACAATTGCGCCCAATGCTTCTTTAAACTTCCTCTTGACTGCCGAAGCACTTTCTGAGTTAACGGCCAACAAGGCTTTGATAACGACTTACGGAACGGTTCCGGTAATACTGCATTCGTCTGCTTCAGCTGCCGGAGCAAGCACTATCACGTTGTCAGGAGCTGGTCTTAATTTGCAGGCCGGTGATGAAATTCGTCTTATCGAAAGTTATGCTGGTGTGGCTTTGGATGACGAACATAATCTTTTGACTGCCGGCACTTCTTTGAATGAACTTAAAGGAAATCTCAATGTAAAGCACATGGCATCCCTCTCTCGCGTGCAAGAAAGTGACCTCACCAAGGATGACTACGATCTCACGATGAAGAGCAGTTACTTATTGACGGCAACTATCAAGAACAAGCGTCCGAATATTGACAAAGTTAACGATCAGACCAATGCGCTGATGCAGTCGAGCATCGCGTCAGCAGCAGCAATGTACGCTGCCGACGAACTTTTGATCGATTCCACAATGAAGTCTCGGCAGGGTGTGCGTCAGACCGGCCCCTTTGCGGCGGCACGAGCAGGGAAATACGATTTGGATGTTGCCGGAGCTTTAGACACCACAGTGACTTCAGGACTTCTCGGCTACGCTTTCAACCTGCGGGATTCTGAAGTCGGGGCCTTCTTGGAAATGGGACATGGAACATACGATACCCGCACAGCCGCAACGACTCTCGTTGGAGAAACGAAGGGCGACGGCAAACACAACTATGTGGGCTTCGGCGTCTATGGCAATTACACAACACCAATGGATTGGCTGCATGTCACGGGGTATGTCAAGGGCGGTTGGCTGCGCAACGAATTCTCTGTGCCATTAGCAGGGGTAAAAGTTGACTTTGACCGTACCAGCAATTATTGGGGAGCTCACCTCGGTGCATATGGTGAATTTCAGGCTTCGGAAAAGTTAAAGAGCCGTACGTTCCTCAATTACTTCTACGATGGCCGAGAAAGTGAGATGCATACAGCTTCTGGTTCTGCTGAGGTGGCTGGAGCCAAGTTCCATTTTGCGTCGTTCAATTCGCATCGGGCACAGTTGGGGTCGGTGTTTGAGTATGCTTATACGGCTGACTTGCGGCCCTATATTGCTTTAACTTATGAATACACATTCAAGGCCGATGCAAAAGGGCGCGCCGCCGATCAATACGGTGATTTGGCTTTAGATGGTACCGATCTCGAAGGCAGCACCGGTATTGTCTCCCTGGGCTGGACGTATCAGAACGAAGCGAGAGACTTTGAGTTTGATGCCGGCATGAACGGATACGCCGGCAAGCGCCGCGGCATCAGTGCGCAGCTGCAGGCAGCTTGGAAATTCTGACCCCGGGCAGGGCGGCCGCGGGCTGCTGAAATAACCGCGTTTGGCGTCCTGAACGCCCGGTTAACGGATCCGTCCGTGAGCGGAGTGTTTTTAGGAGGCCGTTTCAGTCCAAGCAGCGCGAGCCTATCGCGCTGCTTTTTCACTGACGCACCGCCGATCCAGGAATTTCAAATCCGCAGTCTTTTGAGTCTTGGCACGATTCATCATCATGAGCCTTACTGAGGCTCCCGTCGCGGAGGCAAAGACGGCGCTTCTTCGTTGAGGGCAGACGATCCGCGTCCGTCCATTTTGTGTTGCCTGAAACCCAGCCCAATTCAGACACAAATGTATTCATGGAACAATATTTCATCCGTCAATAAAATTGAGACTCAATTCCGCTCTGCTGCCAATGGACTGGCAAGCAGGCGGGCCGATGAGGACAAAATGACTACTTATAGCAACAAAAAAATGCGGGAGAACCTCGGCAAATCCATTGACGAGAAGAAGCTCCAGACGATGATGGAATTGAAGCGCGCGTACAACGCGGGCGAAATCACTCTCGAAGAGGGCCGCAAGAGAGCCAAGGCAGAATTGGGCACCTTGGAGCCCTATGAGTTTGCCGTGGCCGAACAAGGTCAGCAATCGCTCGATCCCGATGAATGCCGCAAGGAAGACATTCAGGCGATGATTGATCTCTTCAGCGACGTGCTTTCCACGAAACGCCCGGAGCTGCCGGCCGATCATCCGCTCTCGCACTATTACCAAGAAAACGATGCGCTGCGGGGGATCCTGAAGGAGATTGAGGATCTGGTGCAGTACCCGCTGATCAAGAACCAGTGGCTTGAGCTCTACGACCGCTTGGAAAAGTACAAGATCCACTTCAGCCGCAAGCAAAATCAGCTCTATTCGGCCTTGGAGCGTCACGGCTTTGATCGCCCGACCGACACCATGTGGCTCTTGGATGACTTCATCCGCGATGAAATCAATAAGGCCCGTTCGCTCCTCGATGCTGACAAGGACGATGAATTCATCGCCATGCAGCAGACCATTGTCGATGATCTGCGCGACTTGATGGCCAAGGAAGAAACGATTCTCTATCCCACTTCCTTAGCGCTCATTCCGGCCGCAGAATTCGAGCAGATGAAGGCGGGCGATCGGGAAATCGGCTATGCCTGGGGACAGACCGCGCAGCAAGCCGAGCCCGTCAAGGCAGCGCCGGAAGCGAAGGCAGCCGATGGTGATTTGGCTGCCGACTTGGCTGCCCTGCTTGCAAAATACGGGCACAAGACAGCTTCGCCTCAGCAGACGTTTGATGTCAGCACCGGAAACCTCACGCTCGATCAGATCAATCTCATCTATCGGCACTTGCCCGTCGACATCACCTATGTCGATGAAAACGAGATCGTCCGTTTTTACAGCGACACCAAACACCGCGTCTTCCCGCGCAGCAAGAATGTAATCGGACGCCAGGTGCAGAACTGCCATCCGCGCACGAGCGTGTTTGTCGTCATGGAGATCATCGAGAAGTTCCGCTCCGGCGAACAAAGCAAAGCAGAGTTCTGGATCAATAAGCCCGGTCAATTCATCTACATCATCTATGTTGCGGTGCGCGATGCAGAGGGCAAATTCCGCGGCGTGCTGGAAATGATGCAGGACTGCACCAAGATCCGCGAGATGCAGGGCTCCCGCACGCTTTTAAATTGGGAAAACAGCGTCGAGCGTCTCCACCAGATCCAGGAGCCCGAAGCCCCGGCTGCGGAGAGCGCCGCTGCGGCCCCATCAGAGGGAGCGAAAACCGTTCCGGAAATCACTGCCGAGACTTATTTAAAGGACCTCATCAAAGATTTCCCGGCGCTTAAAGAGCGCATGGCGCGCATTTCGCCCAAATTTAAGCTCCTGCAGACGCCGCTCGCCCGCGTCATGCTGCCTCACGTGAAGATTGCCGACATCAGTGCCCGCAGCGGCATGGAAGTGAGCACCCTCATTGCTGCCATTAAAGAGCAGATCGAGGGAATCATCGCCGGGAAGCCCTAGTGTGGATGACTGCCTCCTGATTTCACTGGCGAAAGTGAAAACCTCCCGCCGGCAGAGTCTCGGCGGGAGGAAAGAGGAATCATGAGGGTTTGTTTCTGCCGTGAATGACGGCAGGCTTGCTTACTAAAAAGGGGAAGTCCGCCGATATTTTTATTCATCCCATGAAATTTAAAAATATATCCGGATTTCCCTGTCACCTTCGGGCCGCCCCTCAAGGATGACGTGGCCTCTCAGCATCAAGCGATCTTGGATGTCGGCCTGACGCGGGCAGGGTTCTGCTGTCCGCGGTACGGTTTTCCGTGCGGCGCCAACGTTGTGGCCGATAACAACAAAGGCGCAGGCAGCGCCTTAGAGCCTCTCGGGAGCAGCGGTCTGCTGCTCCTCAAGCGAACCGGCCTTCTTGCGAGAGCCCCGCAGGTCAGCAGCAGGAACCCATTCGAAGAGATCCCCAAGCACCAAAAAAACGCGTAAGGGCTCCGGAGGGAATTTCCGTCCTTCAGAGCGGAAAGGCTCTTAAACGGTGATTGGCGGCCAGCGTTCAGACGATTTTATCTTTGCGTATCTGTATGACGGCGCAGTTAAGGGCTTCATTGCACTTTTCGAAGTTCTTCACGCCATGCGGAATGCCGGTTTTAAACGTGAGAAAATTCCTCTCATCAATCGAAAATATTCGAGCTTGAAGAATATCCAGAGAATGATAAATCTGGATCTTTAATATCTTCAAAGCGTAATTAACGATATTATTCGAGTTTCTAAATATTAATCTATCGTAATAATTTGTTTTTTCAGTTAAATTTCTTTGTCATTGTTGTTATTTTGCTAATTTGTGATTAAATTTTAATTTAGGGTTTACGCTGATTTTTTATCAAAAAATGGAAGATTTTGTCTGTTAGATTGAAAAATGCGCAGGGTGAAAATGGACGTCTTCAATGTAAATATGAATGTCGTTTTCATTTTGTCCTGAAGCGCCTACGGCTCTGTGCTTTGAAGCAAAGGTTTTTTGGCAGAGCTGATGAATTTTCAACCTGAGGATGATTTATGAAAAAGGGAAATCTTTCATCTGTAACACTGGCGGTCAGCCTAGTGTTCGGTAGTAATACTATTGCGGCAAACCCGTGCATTGAGAAAAGTGCGGAATTTAAGGAAAGCAAAAATTATTCTGTTGACTATGTCAATACGGTTCGTTCGAAACGAGCAGATCAATTGGTGCGGATAAAAATAGATCCCGAGTAAACACTGACTTTACAAAATACGAATAATCGCAGTAAATCAAGTGTTGTTAAATCCGAAACGGAGGCCGGTATTGCATTTTCCGGCGGCAATTTGATTCTGCAAAAATCTGATGATTCAACAGATTACGGCAACAGCGACTTCTATAACAGACACTTCATACGTGTTTCTGAGGGCGCTTTGCTTAGCGTCGATACAAAGAGGACTTTGATGGAAGGGTCTGTAGCTCGCGGAGTTGTGCTGTCCGGAGCGGGAACTTTCACTAGGGGTTTTACGATGAACGTTGATCGATCCACAATCGCTGTGAGCCCGCAGCGAACTTTTGGAGCGGACGTTCGGCCTTACGGATCCCTGAATACGAAATTCGCCGACATAACGATGACTGCGGGAGTCCAAGATCCAAAAATGAATGGCATCAGGGTCTGGCACGGCGGCAGGTTCTCTGCCGAATCGCTCAGTCTGCAGTTAAATGGCAGCGGTTCGAAAAATCTGGAATTTATTGATGCTTTGTACGTGGGACAGGGTGATGAATCCAAGTATAAAAATCCTGCCGAGCAAATTTCGGTTTCTGGTCCAATACGCATTTCTATTCAGGATGCTCCTAATGCAAGAGGCTGCGCTCTAGCGCTCCTTTCGAATCGCGACTATTCCATTGCAGGCAAAACTGACATTTCAGTCAGTAAAACCAAGACCGCCTATGGGCTGTATGCTTTTCATAGAGTTAACGTTTTGGATGAGCTGACGATGGATTTTCGTGACAATACTGAAGCGATCGGCATTCGTGCTGCGAGCGAAGCAGATGTCACGGCGAAAGCGGCCAATATTCAAATGTCCGGAGGCATTACACAAGCTGTGTATTTGAAGAATGCGGCTAAGGTGACGGTGACGGATTCACTGACAACCAATGCCTCCCAAGCTTTGGTAGGCATCGACAATTCCGTAGCGGATATTCAAAAAGATTTTGTTACGCTGAGTCAGTCTGAGATATCTGCAGAAAACGATGCCCGCATTTACATCAACAGTACAAAAAAGGGACTGGTGCAGTTTTCGGGGAATACTCGCATAAGCGACAACGGTACGATTGCTATGCATGTCGGTTCTGGTACTGCGGATAAAAACGCATACTGGAATATTACCGATCGGTCTCAGCTCACTGAACTCTCTGCAGCACCCGGTGCAAGTTTGAACTTTCTGCTGACCCCAGCGCTCTTGTCTTCTCTCGGTCCAGACGAGGCGGTTGTTTCTGTGAAGGGTTCATCCCCTGTTTTGCTGCATTCCGATGCCGGCAAGTCCAGCTGCATCACGCTTTCCGGGACTGCATTGAATTTGAAGGCGGGCGATGAAATTCGGTTGATCAATAGCTCCAACGGCATTGCTTTAAATGATTTGACTAATCGTCTGGCAGCGGGGACTTCCGTCAGTGAACTCAAACGGGATCTCAATGTGGAATCCATTAAGTCTTTAGCGCGCGTCGAAAAGAGTGAACTCACCCAAGACGATTACGATCTTTCGATGAAAACAGAGCAAATGCTTATTGCGAAGATCAAGAATCGGCGGCCGAGCAAAGACAAGGTGAACGACCAAACCAATGTTTTGATGCTGTCGAGTCTTTCCTCAGCAGCAGCGCTTTTTGCTGCGGATGAGCTTCTTATTGATTCAACGCTCAAGTCTCGGAAAGGAACTCGGCAGCCTGGTCCCTTCGCCGCGGCACGGGTAGGCGGCTACGAGTTGGATGTTCGCGGCGATCTGGATGAGACAATTGTGTCCGGATTGCTGGGATACGCCTTCAAACTGCAGCAGTCAGAGGTCGGTGCCTTCTTGGAAATGGGGCGCGGCACATATGATGCGCGTTCTCCTACGACTTCACCGATAGGACATGTCAAGGGAGACGGCAAGAATAACTATGTCGGCGTCGGTATTTACGGCAACTGTGCCGCGGCAGTTGATTGGCTGCACTTCACGGGTTACGTGAAGGGCGGGATGATTCGGAGCGAATTCGATGTGCCAATTGCTGGGGTGAAGGCTGAATTTGACCGCACCAGTGCTTATTGGGGGGCTCATGCGGGCGCCTACGGCGAATTTCAGCTGACCAAAAAACTGAAGAACCGCACCTTCCTGAATTACTTCTATGATGGCCGTGAAGGCGAGTCATACAAGGCTGCCGGCTCGTCGGAGGTTTCAGGCGCGACTTTCCACTTTAATTCGCTTAACGCTCATCGAGGACAGTTAGGTACTCTGATGGAGTATCAGTATGACCGAAGGATGCATCCGTATGCGGCGCTCACCTATGAGTACGCCTTCAAGGCCGATGCCAAAGGACATGCTCAGGATCGTTACGGGACATTGGTCTTGAATGAAGCTGATTTGGAAGGCAGTACGGGTATTGCGTCTCTTGGATGGACGTATCAGAACTACGCCAATACCTTTGACCTCTCCATTGGTCTCAATGCCTACACTGGGGTCCGCAAAGGCTATAACACACAAGCCCACGCGAGTTGGAAGTTCTAAAAAATCCGTCCGTACAGACTGCTGATACGGACGGTTAAGGAGTTGTTTGAAGAGCCGGACGGACGCTTCATCCGTCCGGCAAATAAAGAAGGAAGAGGAATTAGTTGAATGCCTTCTTCAGGTCAACCGGCATGGCCTGATAGCCCGAAGTATTCTTAAACTGAATTTCAACGGCCGGTTCCTTTTCACCCCACTTGAATTCATCAAGGAAGGGGTTCGGAGCGGATTCAAACGCGCCGGTCTTGAAGTTGAACTGAGCGCCGGCCGTGGCGGAGTAAACGAAGACAGAATTCTTATCCTGATAGTACTCAGTAAGCGACGTCACCGGGCTGTACCAAGCGTGGCCGCGTTCCTTGCCGTATTCCCAGATCTGTTCGACCGTCATCTTCTTCTGATCGATCTTGTAGACGACCGCACGCGAATACTTCATTTCAGGAAGAGCGGGCTGTTCCATGCCGCGGGCATCGCCGTTGTCGAAAACGGAGAGGTAGAAGACATCCTTATCAGACTTAGAGTCGACGCGCCAGCCGGTGTGCTGCGTCCAGGTCCAGTCAAAGTCGCCTTCGCACTTGGAACCTTCGCACTTAATGGGCTTGCCGTCCTTGTCGACGGGCTTAAGCACCTTGTCAGCGAACTTCGGACCCCAGCCTTCGGGCGAACCCATGATCCACTTCACCTGCTTGTCGCGGCCGATCTTAATGAGCGCGGATTGATGACGGGAGCTGATGATGATGGAGTCGTCGGTCGGGTCGTAGTCGACGGAGTTAATGTGCGCCCAGTTGCGGCCTGCGCCTGCGCCGACAATGTCGCCGAAGTTGTCGGTCTTATCGAGTTCGGCAAGCTGTTCGGCAGTAATCGTCTGACCGGCCTTCGTCGCATCAATGTTGAGGCAGACTGCGCCTTGGTCGAGCGCTTTCAGTACATTGTTGCGGTAGGGATCAAGGATGTCCCAGAGCGCCCATTCGTCAACCACCGTGCCGTTCTGATCGACCTCGATGATCACGTCGCGGACCGTGCGGACATGCTTGCCGTCGGGACGGGCATGGTCAGCAGAGGCAACGCGCACGAGGTAATTGCCGTTCTGCATCGGATCCATGGCGTGCGAGAAGTCGGCATAGCCGTCGGGCAGCTGACGGTTGAAGATTTCACGTCCCATCAGATCGTACTTGACGTAGCGCTGGCCGTAGCCCCAGGTGAACGCGCCGTCATTGTTCTGACGGAAGCCCATCATGATGCCGGCCATATAGATATTGTTCGGGTCGTAGATCTTCGATGGCTCCATGTACCAGCGGATCTCACCCTTCGTGTCGTAGATGGCGTTCTGCGGATAACGGTTCCATTCGAGCGCGCCGCCCATCGGGTTGTTCCAGACCGCGCGGGTCGTGTTCGGCGTCGCCGCGATCATGTTGTTGATGAGGTAGAGGCGGTCGCTGAATGCGGGATCAACCTTTTTGACTTCAGCCACCGGGAAGACTGAAGTCACGCCGGCGTAGCCGGCAGTAGCAATATTGGCAGGGCCGGCATAAATTCGGTAAACCTCTTTTTCAACCCGTTCGCTCTTGCCTTCGGTGGTCTTGGTGTAGGAAACCTCAACCGTATTGCGGTAGCCGGCATAGAGACCGAAGATCGGAATGCCGCCGTGCGTGCGGGCTTTGGCATCGCTCACCGTATAAGTGATTTCCTGACCGCCGTCCTTCGGGACGATGCGCACCGAGATGTCGGAGAGGGAGTAGCCGCCGTTGCGAATCACGGCCGTCAGCGGTGCAATGCCGTACGGATTCATCATGACGGCGCCGATCTTGCCCGTCGTCGGATAGTTGACGTGCGCGCCGGAAGCGCCGCCCATGGCATAAGCGCCGGCAGAGAGACTCATGATGCCCGCGAGAACGCTGGCCGCAATGACGGTAGACTTGAACTTCATTACTGTTTCCTTTTTGTGTGGCTTGGGGGAAAGGCGGCGGCGGATTGGTCGAAATCCTTCGGGCGCCGCTTGTTTCCCCGTAAGGCGAAGAGCAGTTTACGAAACTGCTTGTTTCGACGAAATGCCGATTTTCCGAGATCAATTTGCAGATGCTGAGCAATGGTTCTTTCGCTAATCCCAAATGGACTGAGCTTTCCTTGGGCGACTTGATGTTCTTCCTGCGGCTAGTGGAGGAAAAGAGCCTCACGGAAGCGGCGAAGGCTCAAGGCATCAGTCTTTCGACGGCATCCCGCGTGCTGAAGATGCTCCGCGATGTGTTTGACGATCCGCTTTTTCTGCGGTCATCTCCGCAGCTGATCCCGACGCAGCGAGCTTTTGAACTCGAACCCGAAGTGCGTGCACTGCTTGGCGCTGCGGGAGCGCTTGTGAAGCCCGAGGTCTTTCGTCCTGCAGATCTCGAGCGTTCATTTCGAATTGGAGTTGTCGACAATGCGGTTTACGCCGTGATGCGGGGATTCGTGAAGCGTTTTTTGGAAGCTGCGCCGCGTGCCGGCTTGGAATTCGTTCAAATCGATGATCACCTCTTTGAAAAATTAGAAACAGGGGAAATTGACGCTGCCATCTATCCTTCGAGCCGCAAGCTTCCCGCAGGGATGCATGAGCTCAAACTTATTCGGATGGGCTATGCGCTTTGTACGCGGCCAAATCATCCGATTGCGCTGAAATGGCGCGAAACCGGCCGGATCCCTTGGAAGGATGTGAACCGCTGCCGCAAGATTCAGGTATCCAATCGCGGCAGCAGCCAGTATGAGATTTATTCGATGGACGAAAAAACGGTCGTGGGCGAGGAGCTTCTCGACCGGGCGATTGCAGTTCCATTCTTCTTGGTAGTGCCCGGCATTTTGGAAGAAACCGACTGTGTAGCGGTTCTGCCGCTCCTTACTGCGCGGCTTTTCGAGTCTGAAGGCCGGATTGCGGTCATGCCGCTTCATCCGCAAACGGAGCTTGGCCGCGGACGGGAGACCTTCTGGGCGCGGCTCATTTGGCACGAACGCGTTGACCGTGATCCTGCAATGGCTTGGCTGAGGGGACTTATCAAGGCGAATGCCGAAAGAATCGGCGATTGCCTTGATGCAGGCGCTGATGATGCTGAGGAGCAGTAAAGGACGTTGGACTGCAGACCTCGCTTCTAAAAAAGATGAAGCATTGGTCTGCGCATCGGAGGAAATATTCGATTGAGTATAACTAACTAAGTTTATGCGGCTGGTCAAGCGGGAACTGCTGCTGACCGCGCGCGAAGGTTTGATTCGTGATGCCTTCAGCGGCAGCCGCTGCTTAGATCTGCCGCACCGGTCATCACACTGCCCGCAGTGCTGCATAAGCGCCAATCGAGTTGGTCGCATCCAAGTTCATCAGCGGCTGCTTTCGCATGGAGGCAATAGCCTGCACTTGGAGCGCGCGGATCAGTTCAGGGTCTGCGAGCAAGAGCGGGAGCTGCTCGAGCGCGCAGGTCACAAGGTAGGGAGCAGATCGTGCGGCGAGCGTCACCTCTCGGTCGAGATCCGCCGCACGTTTTTCTGCGCTGGCGTATTCCCAGCCTTTGATGGGAGAGAAATCCGCTTGGGCCGGCTGCGGGTGCGAAGTGCCCGTTACCGTCCAGGATGCCCATTGGTGGCGTTTGGGCATGATGACTCCGCGTGCATCCTTGGCCGCAGCGATGAATCCCGCAAGTTCAAGCGTGCAGAAAACCGCATCCGGGCAGCGATGCGTGGCTTTGCATTCAAAAATTGTGCGCATGCCGCAATAAACAGAAAGAAGCTGCAGACGGCTGTTCTTCTCGGTCGGGCGCCCAAAAGCGAGCATCCAATAGAGATTGAGAAAAGATTCCGGCTCAGGAATCGCGGCGTGGATCACAGTTCCTGCCGCTCGAAGCATTTCGGCGGCTTTATGCAAACCGCTGAACCATTCCCAACCGTCACGATGAGCCGGGGGCGCAGCAGATTCCACGGCTTGAAGCCGTTCCGCGCGAGTCGTGCCGTGGTGCTGACCTTGAGCAATAAAAGCATCCTGATCTTCCGGCGGGAAAAGATGATCAAAAGTTTCGTCGGGATGACGCGGAACGCTCCATGCCGCATGCTGACGATTGACGAGCGGAAACCCGGCATGAATGGCACGCTGAATTTTTTCATGTTCGGCTTCCGTCAGCCGTTTGAGCGGCACGGGCTGAAAAGCAAGCCAGTCAATCTCAATGCCTGAAGTGGTGTAGTCGTACTGACGCTGAAGGAGATTTCGGGTCTGACCGATGTAAAACCCGCCGCTTTTTCGAATCTGGAGGTAGACGCCGCAAAGCGATTTGAGGGGGTTCTGCGGGTGTCTGACCACAGCGGCAAGGCTGATGCCGACAGAAAGTCCAATGAAATAGGGGAATCCCAATGAAGCGGCAGCTTTGCGCGCCGCGTCTTCAGTCAGTCGCTCCATGGTCGTGTCTGCGTCCTTAGCTGGTAGTTCATAGAGAGGGAGACTCATGCTCAAAGCATCTGTCCGAGTTTCAAGCCGAGCATTTCGATTTCCTTTGGAGCTTCGGCGGCCGAACCTTTGTCGCCCACTGCTTTTAAAAGCGATTTGGTTTCAGGATCGACCTGCGCGGCTGCCTGAAGCCGTCCATACACATCTTGGGGCGACCTATAGAAGATCCCGTTGGCGAGTGCGGTGCTGAAGACGGATTCCGCCGTGCTGTGGCGCTCCTCCCAAAGCGCGGCTGCGGCGGCAGCCGCTCCTCGGGAAACGGCTAGTTCTTCTCGTTTCAATGCGGAGGCTTCACCCTTAAGGTCAATCGGCTGGGTCAAGCTCATGCCTTGACTGCTCACGCTTTCAACCGAACGGGCGCCGAAATTTTCTGCCGCAATGCGGCTGGAAGATCCTTCACGCGCATGCTCGAGCGCAGCGGCCTCGACAGAGGCCTGCCTGTTTCCGAAGGTTTGAACCATACGGGCTCCGGAAACGGCTTCTGCTTCAGGGGCGCTGCTGGGACCGCTGCGCATGGGCCGAACAGCGTCCTCTGTGCCCGAGAGTGCATCGCGCGCGAATGCTGCGCGCGTCGCAGGGTCGCGGAGCGCTTCCAGAGCTTCTTCGGGAGAGCCAAAAGAGCGAACTGCTGCCTGCGCGAGGTAGGTATCCATCCGCGCTCCGGCTGTTCGCGAAAGTCCTGAATTGGACTCCGCGCGCTGGAGAATTTGAGAAGCTTCCGCAAAGTGCGAGGACGTTGTCCGAGAGCTTTCTCCGGCAGACCCGGATACTGCAGAGCGAACGCTGCTCGAACTGGCCTGACTGCCGGTTTGCATACGAGATTCCGTTCCCTGCTGACTGCGGGATTCATAAACGAGGCTTTCCTGATCTGCCTGCGTTTGTCCTGCGGTAAGCCCGTTTGCGGCGGAATGTGCGTGCTGAGTCTGTGTGTTGACGCGGAGCTGGCTGCCGGCATGAAATCCTGCGTCAAAGGAGTGCCGGCCTCGCAGGTGCATATCACCTTGCGGTCCTGAGGGCTGGCCCGCTGTATTCCCGCCTGCATTCACGGGACCCGATGCTCGGCTGAGTTCATCTGCGGCGCTCAATCCGCTGGAGGCGGCGCTCGGCCCGGCATTGGCTTTCTGCCGCGGCATGCCTGAGAGCAGCGCAGAGGGAGGATTCGACATCAGCGTGCCAGCCAAATTGTCGTTCATGGTTTTCTCCGCACTTTCAGAGCCGCCTACAGCAAATCTGCCGCCGAGCCCCGAGTCAATGCCAAATGATTCGGTCAGTGCGCTTTGTTCGGTGAGGGTTGAGGTTCTCCGTGCGTCTGCCGTGGAGGAACTTGACTGCCCGGCTGCCAGTGTTTCGCCCGCTGCCTTGAGGCGGCTTGAGGCAGTGCCCGCGGTCTGTGAAACTGATCCTGAGGCGCCCGATTCGCTGCGGAAATAGGCCGAAGTGCCTGATGCTGCGCCGATATCGGACGTGACGGAGGAGGATGCTGCGGACGTGGACGAGCTCATCCGACCTTCGGTCAACGTGCTCGAAGCGGAGACGCCAAGGTCGCTCGAAACTGCAGAAATGGAGGTGACGGCTCCTGTAGCAGCGTCGCGCACGACCGTACCCGCAGCCGATGTGGTCTTGGTGATGGTGCCGGCAACAAAACTCGTAGAAATGTTGGATTTGTTGGCGGAAGCGTTGTTGGCAGAAACATTTCCGAGCGATGCATTCCCTGAAGCAATATTGCCCATTGAGATCTGCGCGCTTTGCGACTGTGCGGCCGACGATGCGGGCGACATCACTGAAGCTGCCAGGTTGGCGGCGCCCATGTCGGATGCTTTGGCGATCAGGTAGGAAATGAGCGGCACGAGGAGCATGAGATAGCCTGCCATGGCCTGCGAAGTCGCTCCTTGATTGCGGATTAAGTCCGCAGCTTCAAGTGTGAGTCCCCCGTAAAGATCCGTGAGGCGGTTCATTGGGTTGGCATCAATGTGTATTAGGAGCCAGTTGATGACGGCAGCGATTGGAGCCCAGAGCGCAAGCCAGAAGAAAAGCGTCAGGTACATCCTCGCAACGGTGCTTCCGGCCGTTCCGCTTGCCGCGAGCATACCCATGACCAGCGGAAAAGCTGCAATGAGGATGAATTCAAGCAGATTGCGCAGTTTCGGCAGAAAGGCTGCGGCGAGCTCACTCATCGTGCGAAATGAGATTTCACTCGCCAGATTGCCCTGTGCCTTGGCAAGCGCGACGGCTCCAGCAATAGGCATCTCCATTGAAGCTGCGGCGCGCTGTGCGCCGGCAGGGATTTCTGAAAGGAGGAGCGCGTGCGACAGTGATTCCGACAGGCTCTTCGAGACGCCGAGCATGGCCGCGGCAGCTTCCGGAACCGCTTTTTTCACGGCGGCTTCCAGAACGGCAGATTCTTGTGAGCCGAGCGAACCGGTGCCGCCCTGCTGAGTGAGCTTGGCGACGAGGAGTTTCTCCTGAGCCGGAATCTCTATTCGGCGGATGACCTGAAGCAGTTCTGCACCGGCCTGCGTGCAGGAAAGCGGCGCGTTGTTGATCATGATAAAACGCGCCGGATTGGTCCAGCCGGCGGCAAAAACCGTTTCGATGAGGTCCGCAGAGGTCAGCAGTTCCGTCATTTTGGCGTCGCTTTCGAGGAGCTCTGGTATGACGCACCGCTCGATCCACGGATCGAGCAGCTGACGGGTTTCCGGTCGGATGGGCCCTGCGGCGGCAATTGCAGCCGCGGCGCGTTCAGGGAAGACGGCCCCGAAACTCGTGAACTTCTGGGCATCGACGTCCGTCATGGCCGTTTCAAAGAGCTCTGCCGCCCAGTGACCGATTTGTGAGGAAAGCGCCGCGGTGAAGCCGACTCCCAGCGGCAGTCCTTCAACAGTCTGTGCGGAGGCGGTCCGCGGGTCCTGCACCGTAACGTTTACTTTGGGAACGAAGAGTGTGAAGTAAAAAAGAATGACGGCCGCAAACCAGAAAACCATATCGACGCCCCGGCTCTTGACGGCAGAGGCCGCAGTCACGCAGAGAAAGCCTAAGAGCGCTGAGCAGGCGAGAAAAAGGCCGTACCCCTTGGACGACGTGATGCCGACGACCGCTCGGAGCAGCGAAGCGACTTGATCCGCATTCCAATAGGCATAAAAGTCCATCGTGAACATTCGCGTTTTTCTCCTCTTTAGAAACCTGAGGCGCTTGATCCGTTCGCGGCGAATGCTTTGCCGGGCAGTGCCGAAGCACGTTCGACCGCTGATCTGCCCCAGACAGAACGTTCGATGTGACGCGCCTGTGCGGCATAACTCTGAGCACGGGCCATGGCTTCGTAGAGGCGGCTCGAACGGGCGTGGAGGTCAGCAAGAATGAGCTGCAGACGATCTTCAAGATGCCTGGCGTTTTCCATGGTCACGGCATTGGCGTCTCGTCCCGAAGAGCCGGCAATCACTCGGCGGATGTCGTCGGCGAGACTCATCAGGGCGGTGGTGATGGCTTCATGGGCGGCAGCTTCCGCAAAAAGGGCTGTCATGGAATGACCCGCTTCCGGAATCCTCGCGGAGGCAGAGGCCTCAATCAGAGAAAGGAGCGGAATCGAGGAGATGTTGGCGAGCAGCACAATTTCGCTTTCTTCGACTTCGGCCGGATTGCGTGAAACGAGCGACTGCCGATAATGATGAGCAGCGAGCCATATGCGCCGCACGAGGTTGACCGGTTTGACGGCGCTCTCTTTAGGATTGAGACACTTGGTGGGTTCGTCGCAGACGAGCCGCACGGCGCTTTTGGGAGAGTCTTCATCAACCGACCCCATGAGATCCCACAATATGTCTCGGCCGCCAATGCCGCGGGTACGGACCGTGGCAGATTCACCGGACCCCGTGCGTGAGTAAATGGCGGTGCCGAGCATCGTCATCATGGTTTCGAGTGTCTCTTGGTCGAGGCTGCTGCCCAGTTTCCCGCCCTTTAAGAGCGACCAGGTGAGGTTCATTTCCGAGGATTCCACCACTTCGCCGCCGCTGTCAGTGCGGTCCGGAGCATTGTCGAGCACCTTCGACCCGTTGGTGCGCGTGAGCCGGTCGGCGTCGGAGGCGTCAGATGCTTCGCCCGAGGCACGGAGCGCATTCACTGAGCGGTGCTGCATCGTCGACATCCACCCTGCAGCAGAGGCTGTTTTGTCGACGGCCCACTGTGCGGCTTTACAGGAATCGGAGAAGTTCCCGGTGAGCTCCATAATCATGTCGCGGAATTCAGTGATTTGTTCATTGAGGTCGGGCGACATGCTCTGAAGCGCCAGATGGAAGGCCAGTCCGGGAATGGCTGTGCCGATTGAACGGGCAAACGAGACGAATTCCTCTCGGCTCGGCACGGAAAAAGCGCCGAGAAAGAAGTCGATGCCGCCGCAGCCGCTTTTGAGCGACGGAGCGTCAAGCGTAAAAGGCGTAAAGGTTTTGCGCGGCGCTTTGAGCACAAAGGAGCCGCCGGTTGCCAGCCGGAGGTTTTGTGACTCGTAGACGCCCGCACGGGTAACGGAGGTTTGCGCTCCCGCTTGATCGTAGAAGTCTTCAAGAAAGCCCGCTGAAACGGAAAGCGAAGCCAAGGCGAGACTGAGCGCAATGGCAGCGGGAAAGAGCCGCGGCAATTTAGCAAAGGTGGTGCTTCTGGAAAGTGGGCAGTCGCGGCGAGAGAGGCTGAACGGCATTGTGAGAGTTCGGAATAGACAAAAGGTTGAGCAGGAATGACCCCGGATGAACGGCTCAAGGGCTTATTGAGTCTTCAGACGGGTTCGACGGCAATGCGGTTTTTGCAAAGCGCTTTCGCAGTGACTCCAGCGCCTCGGGTGACCAAGCGTCGCCGACAGCCATCGATTCCGCGCGGCGATTGGTGAGAAGCGCGGAATTCCCGGCTTCAATCGCGGGGGCAAAAAGGGCCGCAAGACGTTTTTGGAGTTCGGACATGCTCGGAACGCCTGCGGCGACAAGAAGCGTTCCGCGTCCTTCAGAGAGCGCCGCTAGTGCGGGATGTTTGGCGTCGGGTTTGGGAACCAGGGTGACGGTAGGGAGTGTCAGGAGTTCTTCAGTAAGGCTGAGTTTTTGCGTGATGCCGTTATCGACCCTCACATCGTCGCCCGGCACGGGTGCGCCGGCAGCCACAACGAGGAGTTCAAATCCAGTCTGACGGGCAAAGGCACGCACCGGACCGATGGCAAGGCTGTTGAGCTGCGCGTCTGACGAACCCACAAAGACGAGTCCGGACTCTTGCGCGAGGCGCTTCATGAAGGCGTCCATGCCGCGGTCTGCAGCCGCAGAGAGTTCAATGGCCGCGAAATTCGCCGACGGATGCGCTGCCGTCCAGTCGAATTTGGGCTCCGCAATACGCATGCGGTCGAAGGCCTGTGAAAACTGATGAGATTTTCCAAGCATCCAAGTCTGCACGGCATGGAGTGCTCGGAGATGGTCGTCAGTGGGATTGAGCACGGCGGCGTCAAGCCGCCGCTGATATTCCGCTCGAACCTCGGCAAGCGACTGAAAATCAGGGAGCTTCTCCGGGTCTGCGGCCGCCTTTTTCACCGGCGCCGGTGAGGTCTGCGGCTTTTCTGCTTCGACGCCGTAATAGAGAAACGGCCGAAGGGGATCATTCCAAACATCGTCAGTCCACCAGTTTTCTGCGGCTCGATGGTCTGAGTGGTTTTCCAAGCGGTTTTGAGCCGAAGCAGTCAGCTCGCGGGCGTCCTGATCAGCATCGAACGCGCAGACCGCGTCGGAACCTAAGAGCAGTGCGCAGGCCGTGAAGAGCCAGCTGCGGCATCGGAAGCGTGGAGCTTTGCGCGAGCAGGCGTGTCGAAAGAGAGAGTGCATAGATGAGAAGCGAAAGAGGGTGTTCAAAATCAGAAACGGGTTCAAGCATCAGGGCGTTCGGGTTGCTCCGGTCGGACCGGCAGGAGCGGCGAGGTTCCCGAGCTTTCCGGCGAGCATTTCTTCAACACGGCTCTGCGCGCGCTCGAGCGCTTTGCCGCTTGCGTCTTCGGCAGATTTGAGCGACTGAGAGACGATGTCAGCGACAAATTCGGAGAGATCCATTTGGGAAAAGTCGAGTGCGGCGAGCTCTTCGGGCGTGAACCCGTCGGCATCCGGAAACTGTGCCGTCCCCCAGCCGCGTCCAAGCTGCCGGCGGCCTTCCTGATTGAGGATTCGCGCGAGCCGGGAGTTGAAGCACACGTAGCGTTCTTCGCGTTCAGTGCAGCCGAGCCCAGGCGTATGTTTGGAGCACTGCGTGCCGATGTAGACGCAGAGGCGCTCGCCCTTGGCCATGGCAAGGCGATGGTCTTCAGCAGTGCAGGCGGCCCATCCGTCATAAAAGTGCAGAGCGGCCGCGAGCGCGAAGCTCGAGGGAGAAAAGTCGAACTGCCACCCGCCGGACTGAGTCCACGACAGAGACGTTCCCCAAAAGGAAAAGGTCGGCTCATATACGCCGTTAGGCGCATTGCCGTAAATCGCATTCAAAATGCCCTTGGTGCTGTCGGAATAAGCGAGGACGTCGTAGACGTAGGGCGAGCCCAAATACTTGATGGTTTCAGCAGCGGCGGAAACGCCGAAATTAAGGTAGAGCGCAAACGCAGTATTGGATGTCTGGGGTACGGGTTCGCTTCGGCAGCAGGATGATGCCCCCTTGCGGTCTCGGCAGGAGAGCACTGTGCCGCTGAAGAATCTGCCGCCGACGGCATCGCCGTAGAGGCCTGCCTGGCGGCCAATCTCAAGCTCTGCAATGGTCTGTCCGAAGCTTTCATCGGCAGCGTCGTCTGTCGGAGCGCAAACACCGTTAATGCAGGCTTCGCCGGAGCAGACGGTCCCCATGGCCGTACTGGAACCGGGCGTTGTGCATCGATAGACCCGGGTGGGCCGAGGACAGTCCGTTTCGCCTTCCGGACAGCTTTCAGAGACGAGCGTACAGCGCTTGTCGTTCTCCAGATGCGCGCATTCATCGAGCTCAGAGAGGCGGCAGGTCCACTCTCGGGACCATGCCCAGCAGTCACGATAGACCGGTTTGCCGTCAACCAACTTGATGGCGGGGCCGTCTATACAGGTTTTGCCGGTTTCAATGCAGTTGCTGTCGGATTCGATCTGTCCGCATTCATTGAAGGCCGTCTGCGTGGTTTCTTTGATTTCTCCGAGAAACTCAGCATCATCGGGCGTCAGACTGCCCAGATCACCGCATTTGTAGACGGATTTTTTGCGGATGCAGACGGTTTCACCGCTGACGGTGTCGGATGCGAGGCATTCGGGTTCTTCTTCGAGCCGGCAGGTTCCAGATTCAGCCAGTGCATCCAGTGTTTGGCAGCCGTTTTTGCCTTCAGCAGTACAGCTGTAGGATGCGGTCCAGGCACGGCATGATTCTGCGGACGACACATCGGCAGCCGGATCGGTGCAGGTGCGTAAAATTTCGGCGCAGGCGAATCCATCAGCTGCAAGCTTCTGAGCTTCCGCGCGGCAAGCGGAATCGTCCTCAATCGCTGGACCGTCAGGCACTTCAGCAGACCCATCCAGAACGAGATCACCGTTTTCGTCTTCACTCAGATCCACGCCCTTGCAGACGTAAGCGGCTGACCAAATCAAGCACGTGCCGTCTTCGGCTCGTCGTTCACAGACGCGCTCGGAATCCGCTTCAGGCGTGCATCCCGCAGCTTCGAGCTTTTGGCAGCTTGCGGCGGCAGAAGCCGAAGGACAAGCTATCGTCAGGCGCTCCTTCCAGCAGCTTGGCGCAGCTTCAGCGGTTTCGCCGGAAAGGTTTTCGATCGGAATCATTCTGGGCTCAGCGTCAAGGCACGATCGTTCAACGATTTCGCAGCCCTCGGCAAGTGACGGAGATGCTTCTGCCGTGAGTGTCCGCGCTGCTTGGCTTTGAGCAGAGGTTTCAGTCGTGCTGAAGGCAATTTGAATGATCGGATCTTTTGCCGTAATGCCTGGTCCCGAAGGCTCTGCCGTACAAAGGAGGTCCTTTTCCACTTCAAGGCACCCCGCATCGGCATCTGAAGAGTTGCAGGCTTCATCGACGATGGCGCAGGTCTGCGGAAGTTCCGTCGATTCGCAGCGGTCCTTTTCAGGCGAATCCTCCGTGCAGGCGTAGGTCATCTCCCAGCGCCAGCAGTCGCGGTGAACGGTCGTGCCGTTGATGGTTCGGTCGTCCGAGTCGGTGCAGACCTTCGCAGACTCTACGCACCCGGCCTGAACGGAGAGAGAAAGCGCCCAGAGAAGAATCGGCAGGCCAAACCAATGCGGGCAGGATTTCATTGCGCGGGATGAGCCCGATGACGGCTGCGGATCCCGGGGCGGCCGAGAGAAGACTTCAATCGTCATTGCGGCTCTCCGGTGAGCCCCGCACAGCCGTCCGTCCAGGTGTCGGTGAGCGCGGCTCCGCGTTTCCATCCCTGATAAGCGATTGTGCCGGCGATGTCGCCGGAATGGAGACTCCCGGCATAAATGCGTGCCCGCACACGGGCCGTACAAGCTGTTTTGTCGGTTCCTGTGCAGCTGTGCTCGAGCACTTGTACGGCGGCGCTGCAGGCGCCTGCTGACATGGAGGCAGATTTGAGACCTCGTATCTTCGCGGTGCCGAATCCGTTGAGCGAAACATAAAGCACGCGCGAAGAGTCATTGGATTCTCCGGCGGCACACTGATGGGTGATGGTGAGCGTATCGCCGCCCGTACAGCTGTCCGTGCCCAGCTGAGCGTCGCCGCGGGCAGTAACCGTCGTTTCACTCCCGATGAGGCAGCTTCCGTCTGTCGTCACGCTGAGTGTTTTGGAGCATTTGTGCAGAACGACGGTTTTTTGCGGCGCACGGCAGACTGCAGGAAAGACGGCTGTGGCTTTAGCCGATGTGACGAGATAGGACTGATATTGCTCGGCGAGCGCTTCGGAATTAAAGAGGCATCGCCAGTGGGATTCGAGAATGGCTGAAGGTGATGAGCTGATTGAACAGGCAAAATGCGCAGTTCGTGAAGATTCGATCAGGCAGGCCCAGAGACTCGCCGTGCCTGAAACCGTTTCCGCCCATCCCGTGCGGCAGGAGCGGTCCGCGAAAGGACCGCCGACACTGCAGACGGATTCACTGGTGACGCCTGGCACTTCAATCACAAAGTCACGGCAGGACTGAGAACCTGAACCGCTGCCGCCGGATTCAGTACTCCCGACAATCTCGTCACGTCCGGAGAGAAGCGAGTCGGGAACGGCAGGGCGTTCGGGAAACCCGCGGTCAAGCACTTGAACGGCCAGACACTCGGGGTCAGAAGCTTGACGGCAGCCGACGGTACGCGTGAGCGCCGGTGCGTAAAGATTCCCCTGACCGTTCTGCCAATGGGACTTTTCACTTTCAACGAGCGAGAGGCTTCCGCCGCCCACGCTCCCGACAATGCTGCTGGGGTTCTTCAAAGTCTGATGCCAGTCGGGAAGCTCAACGGCATGCGCGTCGTGAACCGCCTGAACGGGGTCGCTCGCGGCGCTGGGCTCAGCTGCCGCCAGAGGCGGGCAAAAAAGGATTGCGGCGGCAGCCGAAAGGACGGAAGACCGATGTTTGATAAAGGCGGGACAAGCTGTCAAAGGGGGTGAGAACTTCATAACGCGCTGGAAGTGAAGAGAATGGAAGGGCTGAGATCAACGCGGTTTTGCGCCGATACGGCCGGGCGGCTGCAGCAGTCGAAGCGTCAGGGTTTTAAAAAACGGGCTTCGTCCGTCAGCCGGGCCTCAGCGATTCTTCGTCGAGCGGTTTCCCGCACATCTTCGTTGGCGGCATGGTCTGCCGCCCAGGCGAGCGTCCAGAGCGGCCGGACGCTGCCTGGGAAGACTTCAATGGCAGTGCGTCCAAAGATCACGAGAGCCGGCACCTGAGGTTCATGGTCAATTTGATCTCGCACAGCATGCCAAACCTCGGAACTGACGGCTGCAGAAACCCCGAGCCGTTCGGCCAGTGCGCCCAGACGGGCGGCTTCCTGACGGTCGATAACAAAGGGAGACAGAGGCTTATCGGCCGCGCCGGCAGGATGTGCTTGTGATGCCGCAGGCTCCGGCTGCTTCTGAAGGGTTTCGAGGCTGCGGTGGATAACCGGCAGCCCGGAGAGCACAAAGGGAATGCCGAGCCGGACAGCATCCCGCGCGAGCATTTGATCGTCAGCGAACGGAAGGTTCATGCTCCAGAGGAGCACAATCGCGCCTGGATCGGTCGAAACATCCGCTTTCGGTGCGGACGCTTCATCTGCAGCCGTTTGACCTTTTCGCACCGTCCCCGCTGAGAGCGATGCGGTTTCGGCGTTTAATGCCGCTTCCTGAGCTTCCATGATTTCGGAGCGAAGCGGTTCAATTTCAACTGCTGAATCAGCTGAACCGGCATTCGCAGCGTTGGAACTCACCAGCGTAAGACCGGCGGCGGCCGTTCCGCCGATCAGGCTCAGCGTGACGAGAACGCTCGTCGGCAGGCGGCAGGAAAATGGACGGAGTATTGGGAAAAACTTGGACATAAGCAGAGATCTCATTCAGCGTGAAGGTGGGCTTCCGGCAGGCTATAGGGGGAATGCGTTTCTTAGGGGTGTTGCGCTGGAGACGGCGAAGAAAGCGCTTTTTCTTCCACAAGGAGACCGTCAGCGGAGAGTTCGGCCTTCGCGGGAAGTGCAGTGACGCCGAATCTCCTGCGCAGGGATCCGCCCTGATCAAACCAAAGCCTCAGCTGCGGGAGCGCTTCGGCAGCTTCGGCGAGGTCACCTTGAACGAGCACTGTGCGGAGCGCCTCCGTTTTTTTCGAGCTGCTCGGTATGAGTTCTGAGCTTGTTTGACCCGACAAAAGCACGTTTTCGGCTTCTTTGGCGGCCCAGCGCAGCTGCTCAGGATCGCTGCCGTCAATCAGAAGGAATTTGCGGTGAAATGCTCCCAAACCGCCAAAGCGGCTGACTGGGGCGCTCGAAACAGCCGAGCTCGCGTGAGGAGTGTCGTGAAATCCCTCTAAAGCACGGCGAAGTTCAGCGGGAAATAGTTCTCGGTGCACGCGGTCAGCTTCGGCTCGCGGCAGTGCTGATGCGGGTTTTGGATGCTGCGCCCAGGCAGTCAGCCGATCTTTGGCAGCCTGCTGCCGGCGCTTAAATTCGCCGTTCGCTCTGAAATGCTCAATGGTGAGTGAAAGAATTTCCGCCCAATCCGGCATCTGGTTGGGATGGAGTTCTCCGAAAGCTTCATGGACGACAACGGGCCGATGCGATTCAGTCGGCGCACAGGTGCTGCAGACCTCACTGAGCGGCAGCATGGGGGCGCCGGGCATGGCCCATACATTGACTGCCGAACCGGCTGAGAGGGTCAGGAGAGCTGACGTGAGACGGCGGACCGGCAAATTGACAAGGTAATTCATAATGATGTTTTATTTTTTCAGAGCAGCATTGGGCAGCCCTTCTTCCAAAAAGACAGAGAGAAAGACGGCGAATTCAATCGCTGTAATGCCTGATGCGGTTTTCGGTTTGATCGGAGAGCTTTGATGCGCGGGCCCGCATGATGCCTTCGGCGACGGTGCTGAGGTTTCCGGAACGGATTGCTGTGGCCGAAGATGCGAGATCATTGACGCCGCTCGTCATGCAGCAGTCACGGCGGCGCCACAGGAGAATTGCGCCGTCTTCGCCCGAATAGGGAAAAGTCTTCCCTGCGCCCCAGAGCGCGGTGGATCGTCCGATCGGCTGGCAGCCGCCGCCCGAGCTCGCGGAAGTTGAGCGTGAGGGAAACATCAGCTGGGTGCGCCAGACATCTTTTTCAAAGAGAGGCTGTACGTAGCCGCTGCACTGACCGGCACTGCCGTGCGCGTACCAGAGCACACCTTCGCGAGAGAGTTTCATGGCAAAGCGGTGCGCCATTAAATGCCAGGCCTGAAGCGGGCTCACCTGACCGGCCATCCAGCCTGAGAGCGGAAAGACGGACCCCTGACAGCCTGAGCACCAGTAGAGCGTTTTTTCGGCGAGCCCTACTGAGGCGGCGGCACAATCCGCCGCGCACGCTCCAAAGGCTGCGCCGGCGGTAAAGAGCGCGGCGTCGGGGGAAAGGAGAAAGCTCGAAACAGAGTCATCCCAAAGGGGATCGAGCTCTGAGAGATAGGCAAGATCCCAAGGCGACTGCTCCAGACAGCTGTTGTCTAAGAGCGCTTCCATGACAAAGAGCCACGGGCTTTGATACCAATGCACCTGCCAGAAGGCTGTCCGCCGGGTTTCGCGAAAACCTCTCGGCGTACGGGCATGGTCGGCGGCGCGGATGCCGGAAAGATCAAGCTTCACGCCCCCTAAAGAGGGAAAGCATCCGCTGTGCCGCACGATTTCCGCCGTGCGCAGCGGTTCCCAAAATCCAAGGTTGATGCCGGCACGCGTATTGAGACCAGATCCGCAGGCGCAGAGTCCGCGGGCATCGGTCTTCACATCGGGGAGCGAACCGCTACCGGATACCGAAGCTGTTCCGGCGATCGAGATGGGCGCGGTGCACGACCAGCAGACATCAGTAAGCGGATTGGGAATGCGCCCGGGGCAGGTGCCTGCGGAAGAACCGGCTGCAAATGCAATCCCGAATGCCAGACCGAAAAGGCGCAGCAGAGCTTTGGGCTTCATTGAGAAGATGCTCCGTCGGCTGCGGCCGTCTCTCGCTTTGTGCGCTCGGCGGCGTACATGGCTCGGCTGGCGCGCAGCTGTGCTTCTGCTTTTTCTTCTTCCTTCCCAATCAGAATGAGGAGCTGCTCGCGCCGGCGCAAAAAGAGCTGCCGAACTGTCAAAATGCGTTCCGCTGCGCCCAAGTTTTCCGGCTTGGGCGGCACACAGATCGGCACACGGATGAGTTCGCGATAAGACTGCAGATATTTGAGGCGCTTTCCGGCTGGAAGATTGGCAATGCCTTGGGTGTATTCGGTTTCATTCCAACGCGACAAATGCGCCATTTCTGCGAGTGTTCGTTTCCAGACAGGAACGGCAAGTCCGTTTTTCTTCATTGCCTCGGCCGGCAGCTGGTCGAGACCCAGAATGCCGGTGGCCGAAGTGGCTGTAAAGCCGCCGATGCGCGGTTCAATGACCGTGGGGAATCGGTCAAGCCCGAAGCAGGCAGCAATGAGCCCCGCCGGATCCGATACGAAAGGAATTTTGAGCCTGGCGGCCGGATTTTCCTTCACGCGCGCATCCATGCAGATAAAACCGATGGAAGGATCGGTAAGCCAGAGATCGTGAAGGAGTTTTTCGGCGTGAATGGTAAAGCTCGAAATGAAGAGGAGCGGACGGCGGTCAGCCCAAAGCAGAGAGGCTTCGCGGAGCTCAGGACCCTGCAGTCCGGCAGTGCGTGCACACGCCTCGATGGCGCGGGTGATGCGGTCAGAACGTTCCCGCAGGAGCGTGCGGGCCCAGCGGATAATACCGAGCGCCCAGGCCGATGAGCGCCGGACAATGTGCCCGTCATTTTTGGCATCCCAAGGTGTCGGGGCCGGACGGCGGAAGATTTCTGCCGGGACTGGCGGCAGCTCTGCACGAAGCCATCTGTTCATGGCAGGGACAGTTGCTGTATTTATGGACTGACGCTTGATCTGACGTGCGCGAAGGGCGGCGAGCTCTTCCGTTTCGTGCAAAAGCTTCCAGACACGTTTTGGCGTCAGCGCTTCTGCGCTTGCGAGCTGTGCGTCGGTTTCGGGATCGATAAGACTGGCGCGAGCCAGAAGGAGCTCAAGCATCGCTTCACTGGTGACGTCCGGACCGATCTCATGCCAGGCCGAGACGGCGCGGGCAAGGAAAGCCGTGTCTTCAGTGCCGGGCGGCTCGAGGCGGCGGTTTTCCAGACGCGCATGAAAGGCATGCTTAAAGCATTGCCCGTCAATTTGGATGGCTTTGACGGCTTCCGGGAAAGCCTGAAGCGGATCGTGCGCTTCTTGGGGATCGCTCTCAGCAGAAGTGCTCTTCAGCGTGCGGATGTCGTTATGCATGGTTACGGGTGTTTGGGATGCAGGTTTGGGTTGGAATGGGTTTAAGCAGGGACCAGAAAAAAGGAGCTACGGCATAGCGAGAAAACGCTCCCAAGCAAGCCGCCTCGCATCAAACTGCGGATCATTGTTTGGCAAGGATTCGAACTCCGCGGGAAGATCTGACGGCTCGGCAGATGTTTTGTCCGCCTTGACGCCGCCGCGTTTGGGCGAGATGCCGCTTGTCCCCATCCAGCCGCGTGCTGCGGCATCCTCGAGGACGCGCTGATCAACGGCATCAATGCCGAGCCGCGTCAGCACGAGGGGCGTTAAGTCAAGCACTCGCTTGGCGTCTTTGCGGTCTGTTCCGGGGGGAAACATCAATTCGGCGCTGGAAAGCACGGGAAGCCCTGCTGCGTGCTCACGAAGGGTGTCCCGCACCGCTTGATCAATGGCAAAACGGTCGAGGCGTGCGAGTTCCGGGCGTTCTGGTTTCCCTGGTTCGGCATAGGCCATGCGCAGGAGTGCCGTGCGGGTCTCAACAGCTTCGCGGTCAATCAATGCGAAGATCGGGGACGGATGAAAGTGTGTCCATCCCCAGAATCCCGCGATCAGCGTGCAGACGGCGGTGAGCAGTCCGGCCGCGCGGAATCGTCCGCTGGGGTACGGACGGCAGGTCCTAGGGCGGGGATTCCAGGCCTGAGGTTCCCTTGCGGGCAGGACAACGCCGTTAAGACCTTGAGACTGCCGCTCCAGTGCGGTCAGCACAGCTTCCGTCGGCGTTTGCGGCATGGGCGCTTCCGCGCCTGTCGGCGTCGGCGGGTGTGATCCGAAGGCGGATACGCCGTTCCTTTTGAGTTGTTCAGCCTCCGCCCCTAAAACGCGGCGTTCCTGCTCAAGGTCTTCGAGACCCGCAGCCGTGAGCGAAATCATTTTTTTACAAAGATTCGGCAGCCGCGGGTCGAACGGGTCGGCGTTGTAGAGCCTTTCTGCCTCCGGCCGCAGTCTGCGGCGCTCGATTTCACGGCTTAATGCTGAAACGCGTTCCGGTGCATCCGGGAAGAGCTCCCAAAGGATGGCAGTGCCGCTGCCGAGCGCAGTATCGCCATCGAGATCACTGCTCCACTTCTGAGCTGCAGCTAACTGCGCTTTTGCTGCCGGGGTTTCAAGCTCAGCGGCTTGGCGCATGTCGCCGAGCAGGACGCCGGCTTCTTCACGGCGGCGAGCATCGCGGGCAGCTTCCTCGACGAGCGTTCTGTTCACGGCCTCAAATTCAGCTTGAGCCTTCGCCAGCGCGTCGCTGCTTTCGCCGCTGAGTCTTTGACGAATCAGTTCTTCAACCTGAGGATCGAGCAGTTTTTCCATGGGCTTGGGTTCAGGTTCGGCTTTTTTCTTAAAGCGGGCGGACGACCGTGAAACGCTCGGCAGTTTTTCGAAGGTCAGCTGCGCAGAGCGGGGTGGTGCGGCCTTTTCGTCTGCGCTTGCCGGCGCACCAAGGGAGGACTCATCACGCTCAGGCGCAGTTTTGATTTCAGACTCAATCGCCTTCGAAACCGTGTTTTCCGGAGCTTCCGTCGTCATGGACGGAGACGCCAGCAAGTCGAAAATCTGCGGAAAGTCGGCAGGCAGAGACGCTTCAAAAGATGCGGGCTCACTTTCGGCAGTCTCCGCATCCAAGCGGCGTTTCTCTGCATCCTCAGTCTCAGCAGGCGCTGCTGGCGAAGGCGCGTTGACAACGGCCTCTGCGGGTTTTAGAGGCGCCGGATTCTTCGCGGCAATGCGTGAAGCATCCTCATCGGCGGGTTCATTTATTTTTCTCTTTTCTAAAGGCGGATGGCTGCTGACCGGCTCTGCTGACTGAGCCGCAGCATTCGTCTCGGCCCCTTCAGGCGTTTCGCTCATTGCGGAGCGCAGCATGTCGAGCGAATCGATGTTTCTGGCAAGCTGATTGGCCCGGCGGTGCTTGAAGCCGTTAATCGGTTCGCCCATTGGAGTCAATTCCGCAGGTGCTGAGGTCTTTGCGGCTTTGCTGCACTTTGCCGTTTTCGCGGATTCTGCGCGTTTGCCTGACGACGGCGCTTTTGCGCTTTTGGATGCAGTTTTGCCTTTGGCTGACTTCCCGGATGGAGCCGCTTTAGTGGGCTTGGCGAGTTTGGCGCCTTTAACGGCTCCCGGAGCCGGCGTCTCTGAAGGATTCGGTGGGGTGAGGTCAGAGGGTTGGGCCGCAGACTGAGTTGTTTTTTGTTTGTTGGACGGTTCTTTGATTTTTTTAGCAGCGGTCATGGGGAAAAGAAAGATGAAGATGGAGGAAATCAGGTCTTAGGATGGGCAGAGCTCGTCGCTACCTTTGGGTTTAGGCGGGAGCCGCCCCTGCGCGGTGTATTCAATAGCCTGCGCGAGCGGTGCTCCTGCTGCCTGCCAGCGGCTGACGCTTTCAACTTCGGCCGGCAGCGTCGAATAAACGACTCTGGAGTAGGGGTCGAGGAGCAGTCGGCCGACAGCGGCAGGGTCGTCTCCCACTTTGACTACCATTTCGCTCCAAGCGCCCGCTACAGTGGTAAGCGATGCGATTGCTTCGGAAAGCCACGGGTCGTGAACCATGCGGCCGTCGTGCTCGAGCGCCTTGATGTTGTCGGCGTCTTGACGCAGAAAAATGCGTGTATCGGCGCACCGCCATGCAGCCTGTGCGGTTTCGGACATGTGAAAGTCAGCTATCGACTGCGTTGCGGTGACGAATGCGCCGTTGAGCTTTCTCGCCCGGCGGTAGCCTGTTTCAATAAATCGACCTGATGCGCCTTCACCCATCAAGTCCCAGGCTTCATCAATCAAAACGAGTTTGGCTTCGGATTTCGGACTTTGACGCATTGCTCGGTCGATGGAGAGCATGAGCGTCATCAGAACGCCGGCGCGAAGCCGCTTGTGAGCGGAAAGACCGTCGAGCTCCAGCACGCAGAAACGCGCTGAGGAGAAGTCAATTGAACGCCCGGAACCGTCGAACCAGCGTTCAAAAGCGCCGCCTTCGGCATAGGGTTCAAGCATCGCAGCCATTTTGAGAGCAGTGCGCTCAACGGCATGATCGTCGCCCGGCAGGCGGTAGCCCAGGAGGCTGCGCCGCAGGCGTTCCATTGAATTGCCTGCAGGGAGTCCTTCGAGACGGCAGCGGGCAATGGCGCTTGCGGTTTCCAATACGCATCGCGTCAGAATGGATTCGCTGTAATCGTCGAGGCCTTTGGCGGTCATGAGTTCGCTCACGACCTTGACCACCATCTCGAGCATTTCGGTGGAGTCGTCTGTGTCCTCTGCTTTGCTCCCGTTTTTCATGTCAGGAAGCATGTATTGGAAAGGATCCAGGTTCCAGACAGCGTTTTCGCCGAACTCGTAGAAAGATCCGCCGAGCACGCCGCATAGTTTTTGGTACGAGTAGCCCGCATCGATTACCCAGACGCGGCCGCCCGTCATTAATGTCGACGCGGCAAGTTCATTCATCACCACGGATTTGCCGCTGCCGGGCTTTCCGACTACGGTTGCTGAGTAAGAACCGTGCGCATTGGCGAACGGATCGATGAAAAAGAGCTGTCCTTTGCGCCCGACAAGCATGAGCAGCGGCGTGCGTGTGCTGCGCCCGGGACGAGGACCCGTACCGCGGTATTCCGTCATTACCGGCATGCCGCAGACCGCCGCGGCGGCTGTGCGGCGCGTGAGCCGCCTCATCACTTCAAGGTCTTTCAGCATGGCCGGCCCAGCGCCGCAGGGCAGCACTGTCATGAAAGCCTGAGCATGAAGCGCAGTGTTTTCCTGCAGATCAATGGAAGCTTTTCTCCCCAAAGCCTGAGCGGCCTGAACGGCCTCAGCAGCTCGGTCAGACGGGGGCAGCACCACCATTTGATGGAGCATCCGTGCGACGCCGCCCATGCCGTCAAAGCTTCTTGAGGCGGCGGAAAAATTTTTATAGGCTTCTTGGTAGTGCGAAACGATGCTGCCGATGGGCGTGTTCATCATCTGGCGCGTGCGAAGCGTCATGGCGTTGACACGCGCTTTCTCGGCTGCCGCATCCGGGATTTCCAAGAGCGACGTGAAGAGAAAGGGGCACGGAATCTGTGCTCCCGACCGCCCGGGTTCACCGAGGAGCAAAGAAATATGAGCGAGACTGAGCCGCTGCGGATAATTTTCTGCCGAGAGGCCAACCGCGCAAATCTCGCTTTGATCTCTGTCGGGCGGCAGTCCATTCGGAGGGGTTTTTGCCTGAGCGGAGTGACCGCCGCCCGCAAACCTAAGCGATTTCTTTTCGACGGTAAGTTCGGTGTCGCGATCCACGAGCTGCCAGCGCATTTCTGTAAAAGGCGAGAGAAATTTCGGCCTGAGCGTGCCGCTGCGGACTTTTTGCGGATTGAGAAGCTCCCGAAGGACGTCGGCATAATCGGCGGCAGTCCAGAGTCCGCCGTAAAGATGATTCTGCGCGAGGACCGCCTCCATTGAGCTCGCAGCTCGGCGGGCTGTCTCAATGGTCTTCAAATCGTAGGGATTTTTGGTTTTAAGGACGACTGACAGCCAAACGCGGAAGTGCCGCACCTCTACGGGCGCAGACGGCAGAATTTGTTCGCGGGAAGCGCGTTCAAGGAGAGCCGTACGGCCGAGAACGGAGCGGCGAGCGACGGCCGCAGCGGATTCAGAGAGGAGGCTGAGACCGGCTTCGTGGGAATGCTTCCAAACTTCAAGGAGACCTTCAACGGCGGGTGACGCGTAGACGGTCACTGCAATGGTGGAACCGACAGCAAGCGGCGTTTGAATGAGCGTGAGAAGCGTCTTTTCCATTTCCGGCGTCACGCCCGTCTGGGGCGTTACTTCAATGGTGAAGCCAAGCCCCTCCGGTCCTGCAGGGTCGGCTGCGGACAGCGCAACAAAGTGATTGTCAATGACTTCGTCATAAGGAAGATATTTGCCAAAACTTTCAATATCCGGGAGATCGTTTTCGAAACCGGTGCCGGAGAGTTCCGACGACACTTTCACACGGGGACGGCTGCCCATCGGGATCAGACGGCGAAGCAGTTTCGCGGCGGCAGACTGATATGCACTCGCTGCCGCAAGTTTTGAGAGAGGTGACTGACGATGGGTCATGGCTGCAGGGCGGAAGTCTCGGAACGGGAGTTGTCAGCTGAAGGCGTTTTCGCAAAGTTCTGAGTGCTGGAATCACGCTTATGGAGCGCTTTGAGCTGTTCGGCGAATTCGCCGCGCAGCTTTCGGAGTTCCTCAGACGGGTCTTGCACAGGGGCATCCGATGAATCGACGGCCGCATTGTCACGATCGGCATCCTCAGCAGGAGGAAGCAGAAGAGCAGCGGGAGCATCACTGCGGGTGCCCTTTAATGGCGCGGCAGTGAGCGCAGGTTCCTCGATGACCGCTGCGCGCGTATTGGACCACGAGGCTGCGGCCAGACGGATATGCATTTGATGCCCTTCATGGAGATCACCCTCGGCGTCTGTCCAAGGCGCGACATAGAGCGTGAGAATGCGCTCCGGGCGACGCTGCGGCTGGGAGACTGACGCAGTGCTCGACAATTTTTCAAAGGCCTTAATCTGTGCGTCCATTCGATCAAGGAGCGTTTGGACTTCGTCAGGTGCGGCGCTGGGGGATGCCGCGTCTTTGGATAAGTCGCCGGATGTCTGTGCCTGCAGATTGGTGGTGCCGCTTTCGGCTGCAACAGGGCGAAAAGCACTCTCTGAATGAGGCGCCTTCGATGGAACGGGCCGTGCGGCGGGTTCTTGTGCAAGTTGGGGTTCCATCCAGGCCTCAGAGGCCTGAGTACTGTTTCTTTCAGCAATTTGATGCGGCAATTGGCCGGCTTCATGAGCTTCGAACGTGGTCGACAAACTCGAGCACGGCATGCCGTCATCTGTGCGCGGACAAGAAAAGTCGTCTGCAGCATCAACGAGCCCTGTAAGGCTGCTGCATCCCGAGAGCAGTGAAGTCATGATGGCTGCCTTCACAATATTTTCAGCTGTGCCGCAGCGAAAGAGTCCGCGCAGCAGACCGATCGGCTCGTGGCTGCCTACTCTAGAAAGCGGTCCGCAAGAACGTTCAATGATGCGGGAGGCCGTGCGGGCGCCTTCGAGCGTACGCAGACGAACATTCTTTGATTTTTGAGGTGCGTGCCGGAGTTCATGCGCAACAAAGTATTTGTAGAGCCCGGGCTGCAGGAGTGACTTCTGACTGAAGACGGCAGCAAAAATCCTGCGGAGTGTTCCGCTGCAGGCGGCCGTTTGCTTAGTGTCCAGTCTGATGTTTTCTTTAACGCCAAATGCTGAGAGAAAAAGCTGTGCAGCATCGACAGCCGCTTCGAGCACGCAAGGCTCTTTGGCTCTGGGCAAGTGCTTGAATGCGGCCCAGTGTTCTTCAGGGAGCGCAGGAAGTGAAATGAGTTCAATCGATTCGCTCTTTTCCGTCTGAGGTTTGCGCTGATCAGTCAGAACAAGCGTGAGCGGACGGCCGTTGATGCGGTGTTCTTGGATGCACTTCAGGGCGGTTTTCAGATCCTTTCGGTTCTGTCGTGATTCTTGCCGGCTGCATTCACAGGTGAAAGGGGTTTTAGGCTGCTCAAAGTGGAGCTTATTGAAGATTTCGAGACGCTCAAGGATCTCCGTGGTGCTGATGCGCCGAGGATATTGAACGATGATGTATTCGGCCGCTTTCGGCATCGTCGGATGACCAATAACCGCAATGAGTGAAACACCGCAGTCTCGGGCAGCTTCGCGCGGCCGGTGGAAGGTTGCCCGACGTTCAAGTCCCTCTATGAGAGCGTCAAGATCAATGCCGGGGGCGGCTTCGTTGTAGCGGTGCTCGAGCGCTTCAGGTCCGGCTGTGACTTCAACCGGACGTACGTTCGTCATGAGCAGAATGGAAAACTTGATGCCGATGTCCCAGAGGCTGGATTTGATATGCGCGACGCTGCCGCACTTGACAGGGCTGGCATGGGGGTTGAGTTTGAAGATGACGAGCTGCGGGAAAATATCTGTCATGGTGAGAGAGCTTTTAATTGTTGGAATTGGACAGCGCAGTGCCCTGACTGAAGACAATGTCGGCAGAGGTGCCGGCGTCGACCTCAAGAACCGGGAGAATCTTGTCGGCGAGCTTGAGGTAGTAATCGACCAAGCGGCTCATGGCATCAGCGGCCCCTTGACCCATGCCGGCTTTCCAGGCACTGCTGTAGTCGACGGTCTGCGTGCCGGTGAGGGTTGAAGTGGAGATCTGCTGACTCGAAAGTGATATGGCCTTGCCGGCTCCGGAGAGAATTGAAAGACTCACCGCGTTGGCGAGAGCCTGACCGGACTTTGTGATAAGCCGGCCGCGCAGTCCCGTTTTGCCGTCTCCGCCTACCACGTAGCCCGAAGCTTTGATGTCGAGCGTTTCACCGGACTGGGAAACACAGGACAGACGATCAAGGCGTATGAGCACGCGTTCGGATGAAAGATCGCCCGTGGCGGCGCCGGTGACGTGACAAGCCTGAACTTTGGATTTCCATTGGTTGGGCAGAATGGCCGGACGGTCAATGCGCATCAGCACAGGCATAGGCTGAGAGCTCGCGGCTCCTCCCGTTGAGGCATAAACGCCGGTAAGGAGCGTGACTTTGGCAAACGCACCGGCAGGGAGCCATGCTTGAGCGCTTTTGCCCGAGGATCGGTTGACGGCGACCGGTTCGTCCAGTTTGAGGAGCGGTTTGGGCTGATGTTCGGGCTGAGGAGGCCGGCGATCGTCCTGCGGGGCATCCATGACCGCAATCGTGAGCCGGCTGGCAGGCGCAGGAGCAGATCCGGCGGAGGAGCTCTCCGGCTCGCCGCTCAAACCGCCGCTTCGGGCACGGGCTTCACTGATGCGGCTGTCGAGCAACGTCGGGTCATAGTCGTCGCCGGGAGGCATTGAATCGGGGGCATTCATATCCCTCTTCTCGGAACGCTTTATTTCGGTATCCCGCCAATCCATCAGCACCTTTCGGTCGCGCTCTATGGCTGAGAACACCGCATTTTGGGATTTAAGTTCCGCGGTGAGCGCGGCAAGATCGGTGCGCAGGCCGGCGGTTGTCTTCTCCATGCGGCTTAAGCGCAGATCCAGTTCATCCATGCGCGATTCGGTCTGCAGCACATAGGATTCACGCTGAGCACGCTCGGGATGGAGCGTGAGGTCATTGAGTTCAGCTTCCCGCGCGGAGGACCGTGGCGTTTCGGGCGTCGTCCAAAAAGCCGCGCAGCCAAGACCCACGATGCCTGCGGCGGCAGCTGCGCCGAATAACTGCTGCCTGCGCCTGAGGGGTGCATTGGAGAGAGTTTTCGAGTCGCCGACAAGCCGTCCCCACAAAGATGACTGAGCGGAACTATCGTCCGTCATGGGCGGTCTCCAAGAAGTAGATCGTGGCAGATCGTCCAAAGGGCAGCTCCGTTTTTTCTGAGCCGACTGCAAGGATTGTGGGACCGGCCAATGGCTGAAGGTGCAGGGTCATCGAGCCGAGCCGCGAATTTTTGACTCGCACCGCTGAAGCCTGCAGCGTCAGACTGCTCCAGCAGCCGATGAGTTTAGGATTAAGCACTCCCAAACGGTCGAGTGCCGTCCGAAGCGATACGGAGGGCTGGGGACAGGCTGCGCGCTTCATCACGTCCGCGGATTCCTGACCCAGTGCAGCATGGCGCACGAGGCGCTTCAATGCAGATTCATAGTCGGCAGCCGGCATGGGCGAGAGCGCGGCTGCAGAGCGTGTGTCAGTGCCGCAAGGCGCAGAGCCGGCCGCACGGCGAAGGGTGATGCTCTGCGGATCTTCTTTGGGGTCCGATTCGAGCGTGACCGCAACTGTTGCTCCGCTTTCCGTTGAGAGATAAACCGCGGCCGGAGTGTCTGCAAGCGGACGCACAAAGATCTGGCCTTGACGGGAGTCGGTGCGCAGATCCAGTTCGTATTTGTCGTATACGGCCGAAAGTATGCGGTCGCCTTCAAAGGCAATGCGGGAGGTCTTTCCCGGAGGCACTCGGAAGACAAGCGGTTCAGAAACGTCTGCAGCGCGCACGTAGGCTGAGGTTTGCTGAGGGGCATCGGCCCATGCCGGAGGACTTAAAAGGGAAACAGTGAGAAATGCAAGCGTGCAGGATGCCGCGCCCGCACTCCCCAAGGAGTGTGGGTGAGAGAATGTCATGACGTGGGGGCCCTTAAGTCAGGCCCAGGTGTTAGTGGGGTGGAGCGGTTGGCTGAGCAGGCTTAAATGCTTAGGCAGGAAAAAGGCGCGCCGCTTCTTCGGCAGGAACTTCGGCCAGACTGGTGAGATGCAGGCGGCCTGCGTCATATCGGGCACGAACTCTCAAAACAACCTTCTGAACGCTTGTCACCTTGGAACCGATGAGCAGACGGCGTTCGCCTTCAATGTCCACTGTCAGGCGTTCAGCATCCACACGGGTGCGGCTTGGATAAAAAACGCTCGCTGCGCGGTCAGCTTTGAGACTTTCTATTTCCCGCATTAACCGGCGTTCAAGTTCTCCGTGAACTTCCGGAGCTGTGTGTTCGAGCAGGCGGCGAATGTTTGCTTCCATCGTTGTCGGACTCATCGTTGCGACGAGAGCTGTAAGCGACAGCGCCCATTTTTCGAGGTATTTGGAATGAACCCCTTTTTCAGTGAAGATCCATCCTGCTTCGGCGCTGGCAGCTTCGGGTGGGATGACGATGGTGAGGACGGGAGAAGGTTTGACGAGCAGAATGCCCGATAAAAGCACATTGGCTGCGAGACTGAACAGCAGTGCCGTCACGACCTGGCGCTTAAGACCGAGGCGGATCGCGGTGGATTCGGAAAAGATGGCTGCGGACATGAGGTCAGGTGGTAAGGATCGGTCGGGACCGTAGATGCGAGCTTCGCGGGAACCGTCGCAGAGGGTTCCCGCGTCATGGTTTGAAATGCGGATCAGGCCGCGCATCAGCCGACGAAGCGTCTGCTGCTCGAAGGCGGCGTGCGCGACAGCCGGAAAGTGCCAAAGAGCCAGTAGGCTCCATGGATCGCAAACCCCCGCACATTGGCGGTAGAAGCGCGATGCCAGAGGGCAGCTGCGATGACGCCGAGAATGATCCCGATCAGCACGTGATCGAGCATTCCGCCGGTAATTGCAAAGCAGGCTGCGAGGAGCACCACTTCCGCATCAAGTCCGAGGAGCTTAGGTCGAATGTCGAGCGGCTGGCTCACAAAAGCTCCCTGCATAGATCAAACTGTGAAGATAGCGTTGATGATGGAGGGAAGCGTTACGAGTGCAAGCGCAGCGCCGGCAGCGGTGACAGCAGACGAGAGATTCCCGCGCAAAAGACCGACGGCAAGGCCCACCAAAAGGAATGCGAGAGCCAATGCTTTGCCTAAACTCCCTGTTGCCCAGGCATGAAGACGTTCATAGACGGTCGAGAAATCTGTAGCGCCGTCAGCGGCAAACGCCATATCCGAGAGGGTCAGTGTGAGAGCCGCAGCAATACCGACAGCTGCCAAAGTCCGTACGGCAGGTGAGAGAGGTTTTTGTAGAGCCAGTTTCATCATGTCGAAACATTAGGTTGAAGTTTCAATTACCGACTGTATTACGGTCGGAACGGAATGGCTGTCGGATCCGGTGCAGCGCCGGACGATTCTGCATACGGTTCATTAATTCGTCAAATTGTATGTTTTCAACCTTGATGAAGAACGTTAAAACGTGTTTCTGTCAAAAATGGCAGAACATTTGTCCGTAAATGATGGATCGGCCTGCGTGAGACTTGTCAATAAATCTGTATCACCATTGACTTTGCTGAAAATTTATGGTTGTTAATATAATTATTACCAAGGGAAAACAATGACAAAGGTCGTTTAACAGGCAGCAATGGGGCGCATGGCATGCCAAGCAGAAATAAGCAGAACACCCTAGGGCAAACATCTTATATACGGTCCCATTAGGCATCCCTTGTTGTAAACGAACAACAGTTTGATCCGTGTGCAGATGTGTGCTGCATGCAAAAAATGGTGTGTGCGGAGATGTATTTGCATATATTTAGCTGTGTGTATTTATGGACGTTAAAGGGGGAAATACACGTACGGTCAGTTTTGGGACTGTTTTATTGGAAAAATATGACTGGTGTAACGTTACGTATCGTTATCGATTTCTAAAAAGTTAACACTGAGTGCTGCCTTTTAGGTAATTTGTTCGCATTTTGTGCCGATTTTGATAACGTAAAGATAATTGATGCTAACTAGCGGTGACCCATATAAGTCCCAGACGGTCAAGGAAGCGCATGAGGATCTTGACCAAGCGAGCTTTGGTTAAAATTCATCAGTCAGCATCTACCAGAGCCAAGGGGCCGCGTTATGTCCTATCAAGCAGATTCTCAATCCACGATCAACGAAGTGCTCCTCCTGATTGCAGTTCTGCAGCGCATTCCGAAGAATCGCTGGGTGTCGTCGACTGAGATTCGCAAGGGGCTAGCTGCCGAGGGTATCGATTTGATGCCCCGTCGTCTTCAGCGCTTTTTGGTTGCTCTAGTGGAGTGCGAAGCTTTTCATATTGAAGTGGACCGCCGCGGAAAACCATACGGCTACCGCCGAAATGCACCCGATTCCACACTTGACGAAAGTTCGCTCACGCCGCAGGAGAGTCTGCTTCTGCGCTTGTGTCAGGAACGTCTCAAGTACCAGCTGCCGCCCTGTATTACGGAAGCAATGGAACCGCTTTTCAGTGCATCCAAAACGGCGCTCAATGAAAACGGCAAAAGCGCTAAGACACGGGAATGGCTGCAGAAAGTGGCATTCGTTTCGGATACGGTGCCGATGATGCCGCCCAAAATTAAACCGCGCATCTTTAATGCCGTGAGTGAAGCGCTCTATCGTGATTCCAAGCTTCGCGTGAAATTCCATAATAGCCGCGGAGAGGAGAACGAAGCCGTGGTTTCTCCGCTTGGCTTAGTGCAGCAGGTGCAGCGCCTTTATCTCATCTGCCAGTTTGAGGGCTACAACAATATTCGTCACTTGGCGCTTCACCGCATGGACGAGGCTGAGGTGACCGCCTTCCCGTCCGTCAGGCCGCAGGACTTTTCACTTTCTCAATATGTTGCTTCCCGCCACTTTAACTATTCGAACGGCGGCAAGATTCATTTGCTGATTGAATTCACCAATCCAGAGACGGCCGTGAATTTGAGCGAAACGCCGTTCAATCCGACTCAAACGCTTCAGCAGCTCGAAGACGGCGCTTGGCGGCTTGAAGCGGATATGGATGATACGGTGCAGCTAACGGGCTGGATTGAAGCCTGGCGTGAACGCGGGGGATTCCGCAAGGTGGAGAAAACGCCGATTGAAGCGTGATTGACAAGATGGTGCCGCGCATAAGCCCAGCGCGCTTGCGCGGCCGCGGGAGCGTTATTTCGCTTTAAAAAAGAGCGTAGGTTCTTGCTTTTCACGTTCATCGGCGGCAATGCGTGCTTTGCCAAATTTCGTGAGCTTTCCGTCTTGATAAAGCGCTTCCCAGTCGCGTACTGCCGAAGGCGGAAGCATCAGCTCACGGGCAACTTCCTCAATCGTCAGGCCTTTTTGAAAGAGCGCGAGCGCTTCTTCTTTGATGGACTTTTCCAGTTGCGGCGTCTTCGGCGGCTTGATCGATTTTGTAGGCTTCGGTGCCTTTGGGGTCTCAGGAGCTGTGTCGGCTTTTGTGTTTCGAGCAGGGCTTTTTGAGTTTGCCAGCGGCACAGCAGCAGATAAAACTGAGCGTAAGGGCAAGGGTTCCAGTGAGCGCCTTGCAGTTTCAGACGGCACTGATGATGATTCCGAGGATGAAGCAGCCTCGTCGGGCGTCGTGCCTAAAACATCAAAAATCGAATCAGTAGCGGCGTCGTCAAGCGGGGTGGTCTTACGTTTAGCCATGCAAAGAGTACGGGTGACATTTGAGACGCTAAACATACCTCAGCCGGAAGAAATCTGCCTGATCATGCCGCATATCCTTGAGCCGCAGCTCACAGACTTGAGGACATTGTCTAAGGATGAGCCTTGCAGCACCGGATAAACTCAAAAGCTGCATGTTTTGTTTTCTCTAAGGTGTCCTCATGCACTATCGCCTGGCTGTGCCGAAAGATGCTCCTGCGCTTTTGCAGATTTACTCCGAATATATTCATTCAACGATTACGTTTGAATACACGCTGCCAACAACAGAAGAATTTGCCGAACGCATTCGCGCCATTGCCGACTTTTATCCGTACATTGTCGCCGAAGAGGATGGGCGCTGCATGGGCTATGCCTATGCCCACCGTCATATGGAACGAGCGGCGTATCAATGGAACGCTGAGCTTTCGGTTTATCTCGCCAAGAGCGCAGTGGGCTGCGGTTTGGGCGGTGGGCTCTACAGCCGCCTGATGACGCTTCTCAAGGCTCAGGGGGTCTTGTCTGTTTTCGGCTGCGTAACGTCCCCCAATCCGCCTAGTGATCGGCTTCATAAGCGTATGGGATTCAAACTCGTCGGCACCTATCTTCAGGCGGGCTTTAAGAACGGAGCATGGCACGACGTCAACTGGTATCAGAAGATGCTCGGTGACCATCTTGATGACCCCAAGCCGCCGGTGCCGCTTTCAGCGCTTGAAGAAAATTCCATACTGGAAGTGTTGACTGGACGACATTTGGAATTTTGATTTCGGCTTAGCCTCATCCCGCGGATCGCAGCGGCACAGCTCTGATGCTGTGCATGATTTCGGGACGTTGGACCGTTCATTGCTGCTGTCGCTTGAGAAGCCAGTTTTCTGCAGCAAGGTGCGGCTGACGGTTTTCGCAACGATTCAAGCTTTTTTAGAACAATAATCAGGACTAAACGAACCATGAAGAAAGTTTTTCAGACTGCCGCAGCAGCTGTTATCGGTCTCTCCGCATTGACGATCGCTGCTTCTTCAGTATTGGCTGCGGATGCAGACTCCGCGAAACTGGCTGGCTGGACCGAAGGTGCGCAGGTCATCCATGTTGAAGGGAAAGCCCCGCGCATCGACATGATTTCCGGCGTTATTTATTCTCAGATCAAGTCGACCCGCGCTGTGCGCCAGCTTCGTATGACCCTTGAAATTCCCCGCACAAAGGTAAAGAAGCCTGCGGTGATCTATTTTCCGGGCGGCGGCTTCACATCGGCGGACCATGAAAAGTTTTCTGAAATGCGGCGCGCGCTTGCCAACGCAGGGTTTGTGGTAGCTGCAGCGGAATACCGCGTGGTGCCCGATAAGTTCCCCGCCATTCTTGAAGATGCTAAGTCGGCAGTGCGCTACCTGCGCGCACATGCAGAAGAATACGGCATCGATCCGAATCGAATCGGTGTCTTGGGAGATTCTGCCGGCGGCTACCTCTCGCAGATGACCGGCGTCACCAACGGAGAAAAACAGTTTGATAATGGCGATTGGCTTAATGTTTCGTCCGATGTTCAGGCGGCAGTTACCATTTACGGCCTGTCAGATCTGACGACGATCGGTGAGGGTTTCGGTCCTGAAATTGATAAAGTGCATGAATCGCCTGCATCTACCGAGGCGCTGTTAGTGAACGGTCCTGCTTTCAGAACCTATCCGGGTGCTTCGATCATGGCTGACCGGAAGGCGGCGTTGGCCGCCAGCCCATTGGGTCACGTTGACGGATCAGAGCCTCCGTTCCTCATCCTCCACGGCGCACTTGATCCGCTTGTGAGCCCGACGCAGAGCGCAAAGCTCTTCCGCGCACTGAAGGCAAAGAACGTTGATGCTGAATATGTCTTGGTTGACAATGCTCAGCACGGTGATCTCCCTTGGTTCCAAAAACCCGTCATTGAGCGGGTGGTTAACTGGTTCGTGAAGGTGCTTAAACCCGTTAACGCTGAAGAAGCTGAGGGCGCAGTGCTTTAAAGCTGCGTCAGCTGTCTACGAAGAAAGTCGAACCTCGGCGGGTAATACCGCAGGAGAGTTTTCAAAATGGGGGTGTGATATTGGCATCACACCCCCAATTCGTCTTTTGCGAGGCTAGTATGAACCCATGTCCGACGCGCCCGAGGGGTACGGTTCAGGTTTAATAAGCCAAGGACAGGACATAAAGACCGTTAAAAACAGATTCCGCGCCTGCGGAAGTAAAGAAGAGAGCTGTTCGCCGCCCGAGGGGTCCCGGCAACCGCAGCTCCGAGAAAGGTTTTCTCAGTCGACCGAATGGGTGTCATCACCCGGACTGCAGAATGAACCAGCGGTCAAATTCAAATGTAAATGACTGCAGAACATTGACAGTTTCGTGATGCCGATTTGTCGAAAGTCTGCAGGAAATAAATTCAAAGGAACCTCAAATGTCGATTGCCAATCTCATTACGCGTACTTTTACCGGCGCTGCTGCCGCAGCTGTTCTTGCATTCGGTTTTTCTGCCGGCGCTGCCGCTGCTGATAAAGTCATCCGTATCGGTGTGACGCCAGTGCCCCATGCGGACATCGTCAACTTCATTAAACCTCAGCTTGAAAAAGAGGGCGTAAAGCTTGAAGTGGTTGAATTTAACGATTACGTTCAGCCTAATCTCGCTTTGGATTCGAAGGATTTGGATGCCAACTACTTCCAGACGATTCCTTATCTTGAAGAGTTTGTGAAGCAGCACAACTTTAAGTTCAAGATCCTCGTCTCCGTTCATCTTGAACCGATGGCCGTCTATTCGAAGAAGTTTAAGAACGTGGCCGATATCCCGGCCGGCTCTCGCATTGCCGTACCGTCCGACCCGACCAATGAAGGCCGTGCCCTCAAGGTTCTTGAGAACGCTGGTCTCATCAAGCTGAAGAAAGATGCGACGCTCCTTGCGACGACGGTGGACATCGTTGAGAATCCCAAGAAGCTTTCTTTCTATGAGCTTGAACCGGCTCAGCTCCCGCGTTCGCTCGATGATGTGGCCGCAGCCGTGATCAATGCCAACTACGCTCTTCAGGCCGGCCTCAATCCTGCGCATGATTCCATCGCGCTTGAAGCTAAGTCCTCGCCCTTCGGCAACGTTGTAGTCGTTCGCGACGGTGATGAAGCAAAGCCCGAGTTCCAGAAACTCAAGGCAGCCATTACGTCTCCTGAAGTGAAGAAGTTCATTGAAGAAAAGTACAAGGGCGGCGTAATTCCGGTTTTCTAATCGGACGATTGCCCAAAAGTAATTGAGTCTGCGCTGCTGCTGTAGAAGCGCAGACTTTGCGGGACCGCTTGCATTTCGGTGCAGGCGGTTTTCGTTGTGTGTCCCCGCAGCGTTCGTGTGATTGTGTGGTGAAGCCCCGCTGTTCGCCCGGCCGCAGGGAGAACTAGTGACTCGGCTGACTCGAGGAGGCATCGAATCGATGAAGGATGCCAATAGCAAAGCCTGGGAGACTTATCAACTCAGTAGCGGCATGGAAAGGAAATACGTAGATCTGGCAAGTGGCGATACAGGAGATCCCTGTCGATGCCCATGAAGGTGTGCGATGTCGTCAGACTGGTGAATGACGAGATGGGAACTCATCAGTCGAGGCCGTAGGCGAGGCAGAAGAAAATCGAATCTCGAATCCGAGGTTTGTGGTCGCTAGAACAATATGACGGGGAACTTGAAAACATCTGGTTGATCGTCAAAGACAAATGGAAAGCGCCAGTCCTCATAAGGCTGAGGCGTTGTTTCACTTCACATCGTCATGATCGTAGTCGTCGTCTTCACGCCACGAGGCAGGCAACACAACGTTTTCGCTGCGGATTTCCGGCTTGAGGATGTTCGGATTGTTGTAGTTCACTAACGGGACCGTACGAACCTCAAATGGAAAACCCCCGCACTGGTTAAACATACGGACAAAGATTTTGATGGCGCCAGAGGGCGTCAAACCAAGAGCTTCAGTTGTTTTCACGAACAACTCCTTGTCCGTGACAGATATTTTGGTATTAAGAGATGTAATCGCTTCCATAGCAATCCCTCGTATGTCTACTAAACTAATAGACTACTTTAGATTAGTTTTATACCATTTTTGTCAACAGTCAAGTAAGTTGACCCCCCTAGCGGACAAATCTTGATCCCTACAGAAATGCATTATTGAGCTCTCCCTTACGACTTTTGAGGGCATTTCCAGAATTGATTTCACGTAGATCAGTTGATCTCGTTAATCATGTCTTTTTTTTAGAGGGAAACTTAAGGAGAGCATGAAACTTAAAGTGACTTGAATTACATTGTATTTATTAATTTAGAGATATTCATCTCGCCTCAACTTGATCTATAGTTTGCAAAATTTATTTCCTTCAATGCCAGCAATATTTTTCCAAAGATCAAGCTTGTTACTGTTGTTTAAGTTGTTTGATCGGCCAAATAACTGCATGGCCGCGGCAAAGCCGAATGGCGAAAATGGGGCTTGGAAATCTTTTGTTTTTTCGGCGTCGGGAAGTTCTGCGATCTGCAGTTCCTTTTCATAGCGAGCAGCCAGACTGGCGGACCAATGCATCGTGTTCAAGACGTCGTTCGCGAACGATGAGTTCATCTTCATTGCGATGCGTACTTGCACCGATTTTTCTGAAAACGAAATCAAGCTCTTTGATGGCGGCTGATGCGGGTTTCGTAATAAACCGGATGCGATACTGCGGGAACTGATCCTCAACGTATGGGATTAAACAATCGCTGACGTCCATGAGTTGTCGGAGTGCGCTGCGGAAAAGTCCAAAGGCACTTTCTGCGCCATTGGGCGGAAGAGCGGCATGGAAAAGGTGAGCATATTTATCAAGGAATTCACGGCAGTCATTTTGACTGATGAACTCTCGTATCTTGTCAACAATCAAGATGCGGGCGTTCGCAGTTATGCGCGCTAGGACGACGTTTTGAAGATGCGCGGGAAGATGCCACAGGGTATCGGGTTCATTGGGCTGCCAGGAGTCAAGCATTTGCTCATCAATGTTGCTCTTTGGAAGTTCGGCAGCGTTCAAGGTAGGCAGAAGCCAATTTGCAGCCGCAGTGAAGGCTGCTCTCGATTCACCGACTTCCGATAAGACGGTCCAAAGCGCAAGCAGCTCTTTGCGGTCGGAATTCGGGATGCGGCAGAGCAGGTCGACAAACGTATCTTCAGTAGCAGCAGTCATAGAGCACTCCAAAGCACTTAATAAACGGACATCGGGAGAACATCATTCAATTCATCCGATAACCCATCATAGTTCCTCTATGCGACGAATGGCGACGTACTCGGTTTTATGATGAAGTTAAGGATAGATGGCAGAAAAGCTCTTGGATATCTCTTGTTGCCGAGTTTTGTCAGGAGAATACACACTGATGTCTCGATCTCGACGTCACACACCCATTGGTCCATTTTTTTGCTGCAACAGCAATCACATCTCAGAAAAACTAGAAAAGCGCTGGCGCAACCGCATGATTCGTGCTGCCGCTCGCAATGCACTTGTTCGAGCACTGCGGCTGAATGAATGCCTCGAAGATGTCGAGGCACTATATGCTGAGCCGAAGCCTTGGTGTTTTATTAAGCTCTACGGCACGGAGAAGGAAGGCAAATATTGGTATAGCTTTGCCAATACGCCAGAAGGTGCGAAGGAGCGAGCTCAATTTATGCGAAAGTAAAATCAGTCATCTTCCCTTGCGACGCGGAGTCAGATAGTTCGTTACGAATCAGCTCCTTTTTTCGTAAATATCGTCAACTATTTTTATGAATGCTCTGATTTATTTGCGGCAGTGCTGAAACCGAAACAGACATTCTCTTGAGGTTCGACAAGATGCTTCATGTGAATAAGGACTCGGATGAGGACGTCATTACGTTCATGACCATCCTCTGCGATAGGTTCAGCGGCTGTCGAGCAAGCGGCGCAACGGCCCTGTTGTGCTGGTTTATATGGGGAGGGCATACCGCTTTGACGGTAACAGAGTTTTGATGCGGCAGCTGTCGACGCATCCATCAGTAAACTGATTTAAAACACTTCAGATCCCACTCTTCAATGATTCCCTGAATGCTTGCAGCAGTCATTCCTCAGCCCTCTGTTTTGATTGTGCTCCCGGCTAGTCTCGTCCAATGTCCGGCGCCGTCCATAAATTGGTTCTGCGGGGATTCTTCGCGAATGCTCGTTTATCTGACTGCTGTCCGTACTTTTGCTTCCGCAGCAGTCGGCTTGACTGAAGAATGGCGCGGGCTGACGCGGTGTATGGAAGCGGTCGGCAGCCGGACCGGACTCTTGGTTTCAGTGCTGACCAAAGTTCTTTGCTCGCGCTTGGGCTTAGAAACGGCAGGGAGAAATTCAAGGATGGTCGGCAAGTGTCAGATAAACAAATGTTTATCCCATGATACGGCAGTGATTACTCTAGAGCCTCATTATGAATGAGATCATGTATTCTTTTCTAATTTGTTTAAGTCCCAGCTTCTTGATTACACGCTGCTAATTCCTAAAGGAATTGGAAGGACAGTTCTTTTTTAACATTCCTTAAACAACAGAGAGCCGTGTCAATCTTCAACCGTCTGTTACGAGTTTGTTTCCCGGATAAGCCGCAGCCGGCCCCGACGGGAGTTCGAGAACAAGGCTCCGAACCCGTTTACAATCACTCCGCCGTTGTGTCAGCCAATATAGTCAATGAGGAACAGTCAAAAAAGACGTGGAAGTTTAAAGATACGATTGTCCAGGAGGCCTCAGCAAAAGGTGCCGAGCCGGAAGGAATAACGAACGGTGAGCTGCATCAGCCTCAACAATCGGCTCAGGTGCCCGAAGTGCCCAAAGAGATATGGAACGCTGACGAGATCTTCTCCTTTGTACGTGCCGGCAGAGTCGCTGCGCTAGATGAATTCCTTTCGAAAGGGCTCTCTCCGAATTTTATTGGGCCCGATGGGAGGACGCTTCTTACGGAGGCGGTTCTTCACAGCCAGAGCAGCCTAGTCAGCTCGCTTCTCGAATGGGGAGCGGATCCGGCGCTTGCAGACAAGAACGGCAGTTCGCCGCTCGAATTCGCTCAGAATCTTGGGCGTCAGCCGATTGTGGCGCTTTTGAGGACTCACAATGCGGATGCACAGCGCACACGAGGCGGAACGAAACCAGCAGTGCAGTCTCGCAAGAATCCCGTGACGACTCCCGAAAAGCCGCCGAAGCTCAACTCCATTGAGACGATTAGCCAGCCCCCTAAGCGCACGTCTAGAGATCTCGATGCAGCATTAGTCGAAGCCGTCAAAACATTCAGCTTCGACGGCGTCGTTAAAGCCGTGCTGGCCGGCGCTCCCTGCACGGAGCATCTGCACTTCACAGCTGACGGGAGGATTAAGAACGCACCTCTTATTCAGCAATGCATCAGTTGCCTTACTGAACGAGTGCGGCTTCGCCGCTCGAAGCAGGTTGACGTGAGGGCTCCTACGGGCGCTATGGTCGGTGCATGGATTAAAGCGAAGCTATGGGAGACTCTTCGGCTCCATCTCGCAGCCGGACTCAACCCGAACATTGAGGTGGAGCCGGGTGTTTCTGCGCTTGCTTTCGCAGTTCGGAATCACTCCAATGTCGCGGTTCTGCAGCTTCTCACTTGGGGTGCCTGCATTACGCCGGATGTATCGAGCGACCATACGGTGGCCGTCCATCTGCGCCAGCGCATGAGCGCTGCTGCAAATCCCCTCGTCCTAAACCCCGAGCTGATGCTGGCTCTCCTGTTCAGGAATACAGCGCTCGTTCAGGAGTACTTGTGTCTTGGTGTTTCGCCTAACGCTGTTTCGCCAGATCATCACTTTACGATGAAAACTCTGGAGGAAGCGTCGCGTCTTGAACTTATCAGCTCCCTCGGCATCGAACCGCTCGCCGGGCGGATGAGGACCATTGCCAACTGGGATGAGGCGCCGATTGACTCTCAAGCGGGACAAAGTATTGATTCAGCTCCTTCCCGTAGAGTCGAAAATGAGGCACATGCCTCAGTCTCCGTTGATGGAGCAACGCTCAGTTTGCTCCGCGCTGTTGAGGAACGTGATATCGAGTCCGCGCTCATCGCATTTCTGCAGGGCGCGCATCTTGACGGTACTAAGCTCAATGAGCTTGAAGCGTCCCTCGACAATGAAGATAGGGCTGAATGCGCTTTGAAGATCTTTATTCGGCTGTGCCGCAGCGCGAAAAAACAGTCTCTTCCGAATCGCGATAAGAAAACCGATTCGGATTCGCTCGCGCAATATATTCGTTCAAATGATTTCAATGCACTAGAAAATCTGCTTGCTGAAAGAGTGGATCCAAACCTCGAAATTCAGCCTTCAGTCACGGCCCTCCTTTATGCATGCGGGCATCGCAACGGTCAAGCCGCTAAATTGCTGCTTGACTGGGGCGCAGCCGTAACAAAAGAAACCTTGCGGTTCTCCATCCCGAAAATAAGGCGCACAGAACGCATGAAGGCGGCCGCCGCCAACATACTGACACCCGAACTCATTCTCGCCGCTTCGTTTGGCAACGAGGCTCTCATTCGCGAGTACTGCGAGTGCAGACTTTCTCCTCAAGCGAGGTCGCCGCACGGCCGGGGTCTGAGCGATTTCATTCAGCTGGGACGGTCCTCGGGCCTTATCAAGACTGTCGCGGCGGCCTCAGTTTCGGAAGAGAAGGAGGCGCGGCCGACTTCCCGAACAACACTCTCGGTACGTCGGGATTCTCGAAAGATTCTTCCCGCTGAGCCGCCGCCCGAGGCTTCTATCCAAACGGCCGAATCGTCTTCAGCTGACCAGGGTTCTGTGCTCCCAACGGAGCCGACGAACTCGGCCCCGAATGTAAATGAAGAGCGATGCGCTGAGGCGATTTCTGCGCCTCTTATACAGCCGGCAAAGGCTGAAACCCCTGCAGGACTAAGCCTTTACGGAACGCTTGACACAGGCGACTGGGATTTCTTTAAGGACGCTGAGGATGAAGACTTGTTCTCGGCCGACTCACAGCCGGACAATGGTCCGGCATCAGCTCCTGCACGCACGATACCGTCTTTGAAGCCCGTCGTTGCTCCGCCCAAAGATCCGCTCGACTTCTACCGCGTTAATACGTCCTCTTTGGAAGAGCTCGGACGCTGCATTGAGGTCGTCAAGAGAATGCCCGTTTCTGCAGCTGTTGTAAAAACATTCATTGCAATTCAGCATCGTGAGCAGGTGCAGCAAACCAATGTAACGCTTTACGGAGAGCTTCTGCGCGCACTCAAGCTCTATTGCGACGATTTGTTCGAACGAGGAGTTTAAGCAGCGTATGAATTCCGTCAATACTATCGAAGTTCCGCCGCGCGCCGGCGCTCTGACGCAGTCGATGCGCGGTATGGGCTACACGCTCCAGACGGCCGTAGCTGACATTATCGACAACAGTATTGCGGCTGGCGCTGAGACGATTTGTCTGCGCATTGATCGAACGAAAGAGGACGTTGTGCAGCGTCTTGTCATCTCGGATGACGGATGCGGTATGAATCGAGCGGAACTCATTCTCGCGATGTCGCTCGGCTCGATCTCCCCATCGGCTGTGCGTTGTGTCAAAGACTTGGGACGATTTGGATTAGGACTCAAAACTGCTTCGTTTTCCCAATGCCGCCGCCTGACGGTTGTTTCGAAGACTGAAGCAGGTATGTTTGCCTTCGCGTGGGATCTCGAAACCCTTTCAAAAACCGACGAATGGAATTTAGAGGAGCTTAAAGACTTAACGGATCTGAAGCAGGAACTTTCCGGTCCCCACGGAACTGCGGTCATTTGGGAAAAGCTCGACCGTGCACTCGGCCCAGACCATGCAAATGATTTTGCGACGACTCTTGAAACAATGAAGCGGCACCTGAGTCTCGTTTTTCACCGATTTCTCGAAGATGGCGACTTCAAGCTTTTGCTCAACGGGCGCCCAATTGTTCCCTGGGATCCCTTCTTCTCGAAACACCCTTCGAAGCCTCGCGATTTCCCAACGGTGACCTGGCCGGAGCACTCGACAACGCCCACTGTGCATCTGCGTCCCTTCGTCCTTCCCGACCCTGAGTTTTCAAAGGAATCGATCTGGCTCTTCGGCGAGAATGATGACCTTGACCTGCAGGGTTTTTTTGTCTATCGAAGCAAGCGTCTTATCAGCTATGGCGGGTGGCTCGGCTTTCGAGATCTGAGAAAAGACGTGCAGTTTAAGCTCGCGCGTCTTCGAATCGACTTCACGAATGCGGACGATGTCAAATGGCAGCTCGACATCCGAAAGAGCATGGCAAAACCTCCGCACGAAGTCCGGAATTGGCTCTTCAAATATGCAGTTCAGGCTCGGACCATTTCGGAAACTACGCTTAAATCGCGAAATCCGAATTTCATGAAGGAGGCTGCATCGCAGCTTTGGCTAAAACCCGCAAGGGGCGGCATAAGCATGCCCAATGCGGCCGATCCGGTCTTTGATACTCTCATTGAGACTCTTTCAGAAGGAAGCCTCACGGAGGAGCTCCTCAAGGGCTATCTTGAACTTCTCGCCGTTGCACACCCGACATCCATCAAAAAGGCGCCGACGATCGTACCGGATGCATTGATGCTCAATGCTGTCCGGCACGTTTTTCATATGCTGTTGAAGCAGCACTCGAAAGATGAAGCTCAAGCCCTCATCAGATCACGCCGACCTTTCGATTCGTGGCCTGCGGTCTTAATCGACATTTTCAATGAAACTGACAAATGAAACTCTTTTCCGACCGAACAGACATTTCCTACTTCCTGCGCCTGAGTCTTCAGGATTTCGCAGAAAAGCTCGAAGAGGACCTTAGAAAACGAAAGCGTCAAGGCCAAGGAGCTCCTCTCGCCCGAGCCGTCATCGGGGAAATGCTCGACGATGCCTGGGACAAGTTTTGGAATTCAGCCGACGCTAAAGCTATTCCCATGACCGACGCGGAACGTGTTCTTCTTGACTCTCTCAAGGAGCAGATACTTAACTCCTTTAATGGCTACTGTATTGTGACGCCGCCGGCTTTCGTTCAAAGTTCGGAAGAAGAAATATCTTGGGTGACGGAGGATGTCCGCAGTCAGCGCGTCTACTGGCCGATTATGCGCCGCAGACTTGAACGCAAGTACGCACCTGCTGACGTAGATTCAATCGATGAACAAAGCGAACGCGTGCTCCGCCGTCTTCATGACCCGAAGGATCATTCGCATTGGCAGACTCGGGGGCTTGTCGTCGGTCAGGTGCAAAGCGGCAAGACCGCAAACTATTCGGCTGTGATCGCTAAGGCCGCAGATGCAGGATATCGCGTCATCATCGTGCTTTCGGGGATTCACAACGATTTGCGTCAGCAGACTCAGGCGCGCCTTGATGAAGAGTTCGTGGGCTTTCATCAGGAAAAGAACGGCTCCGATGTGAAAAAAGAATACTGCGGCGTTTCAGATGATCCTGAGTGGAATGAAGAGAACTCTCCGCAAAGCGCAACATATCTAAACTGTGACTTTGCTTCTTGTTCAGTGAGCGTCGAAACGCGCCCATGGCTCTTCGTCATCAAGAAAAATTCGGCTGTCTTCAAAAAACTCGTTAACTGGATCAAAAACCGCGTTCCCAACCGCGAAACACGTCCTTTGCTGCTGATCGACGACGAAGCTGATCAGGCCTCAATCAACACGAATCAAAGCGAGGAACAGGTAACGGCCACGAACGGCTTCATCCGCAAAATTCTGAAGCTTTTTCCTCGCGCTTCGTTCATAGGTTACACGGCGACGCCTTTTGCCAATGTTTTCATCAGCCGACGTGCTGAATCGAAAACGCTCGGGGAGGATCTTTTCCCGAAGGATTTCATTCTGCCGCTGCCTGCGCCGGTCAAGTACTTTGGTCCCCGACAGTTCTTTTCGGATGAAGACGACGGCGGACTCGATCTCTTCATGCCTATTCCGGACGAAAGCGCCCAGAGCTGGATCGTTCGCGGCCGTGCTGCAGGAAAGCGTCAAAGCCGTCTGACGGTTTCGGATGATGTTCCCGCCGAAGCTGTTCATGCTCTCTATCAGTTCCTGCTTTCGACCGCAATCCGACTGTGGCGATGGGAGAGGCGATACGGCGGCAAGGAGAAAATAGATGAAAATGGCCGTTTCATCACTACCGTGATGAGTTCAATGCTGGTTCATGTTTCGCACCGAGTTTCGCAGCAAAAAAAGGTTGCTGTTCAGTACCGAGATCTTCTGGTCGGAGTACGTTCGTCACTTTATCTTGGCGGAATTGCAAGATCCCGGCTGCGAAGCGAATTCGAAGCCTTCTTTGACAACCAATGCAAAGTGGTCACTCCCGAAATTCGCCGATGCCGCAGCCGAACTGATTCGGATTCAGATTGGAGTCTGCCGGCATCCTTTGATGAACTCGCACCTCTTATTGATCAGGTCATTGAGGACACCGAAATTCGTCTGGTTAACGGTGAAGCGGATCCAGAAGTTTTTGAGGCTGCAATGCCGGAATCACGAAACCGCCCGCGCACGAAGACCTGCATTTACGTGGGGGGCAACAAGCTTTCACGCGGTCTCACGCTGCCGGGACTCTGCATGAGCCTGTTTCTGCGCACATCAAACATGTACGACACGCTCCTTCAAATGGGGCGTTGGTTTGGGTATCGTGACGGCTACGCGGATCTATGCCGCATTTCGACAACCATGGGGATATTTGAATGGTTCCAAGCGATCAATGAAGCCTTCCACGACTTTGAGCTTCAGCTTCATGATATGAACGAGAAGGAGCGGACTCCCGAAAATTATCGGCTTCACGTTCTTTCGCATCCTGGATTGCTCATCACTGCCCGCAATAAGATGCGCAATACCGACATGTCGGAACTGAATTTTACGGGGCAGACCCAAGACAGCCGCTTCCTGAAACTCAGAGACGGCCGCAGCGGTGCGGCATCGTACCGCAGGCGCGTGCTCGAACCTGCGCTCCGCTTCTATAAGAGCGTCTGCTCTGATGGAGAGCTCGTCTACTGGGATCCTTCGCATGATGCACATTGTCCCGGCCGCCGAGCGGAAGACTGTGTCAACTTTATGTCAAATCGCGGCTGTCCTGAAGGGCGGCTCTGGCGGCATGTGCCGACCGCCGATGTCATCCGTTTTCTCACGGAATTTGATCCGATGGGAGTCCCCAATCCTTCTCGCAAGGCGTTGAGAAAGCAACTTGAAGAAATGGAGCAAAACGAGGAACTTGTTGACTGGACCGTCTTTATCCCGGGCAAAGCAGGGGAGACGGAGTTCCGTCTTGAACCCGTCGAACGTTCTCTTAAAGCGGACAGCTTCCTGAACGAGGTAACTATCCGCGCTCTGCGCACGGGCGGTCATCAATATGTCGGCATTTCAAAGGAGCTTGTCTCGGCTGTTCAGCATGCGGCAGGCGATAACTCAGAACCAGGCCGCCGCTTTAAGATGCTCCGCAAGATGGCGGGGGACTCTTCAGTTCCCGGGGCTTCGCCTTCGACGGGGCACCTTATTCTTTATCTTGTGAAAAGTAAACGCCATGACATGAAGGACGGGGACCCCGGCAGCCGTACCTGCCCGATTGCCGCCTACGATTTGTGGCTTCCGGATTCACCGAAGCATCACGGCATGAGCGTTGCTGCATTCAACGCTACCGTCGCCGACATCGATCAGGAAGACGACGAGTATGACGCCGATGCTGCCGCAGAGGAGCATTAATCAATGTCCGAACTTACTATTGAATCGCTCGAACGTGCCTGGGACAACGTTGCCGAAGGGGGATTTCTGGTTTTCGAACCCCTCCCTTTTGAAGTCCGCATCACAAAGAGCCGTACCGGCGCCAAAGGGCTCGATTTTCTGCTCTCAGCCGATGCAGAAATGGAGATCAGTTCCTGCGAAGGTTTCAGCGCCGAAATAAAAGGCGTCGATGGCCAATCAGTTCTGAGCCTCGTCGGGACGGAGGCCAATGGTACGAATGTTTTCGAAACCTTTGCAGTTGATCTTCTGCGTCTTTGCGCACGCATGCGCCGAGTCGGCAGCATTGCGCCCGATGATCGTATGGAGGCTGTCCGACAGCGCATCGTCGCTTGGCAGGATTTCATGCGCTCAAAAGCAATAGGTCTTTCCGAGGAAAAAGAGGTTGGTCTTTTCGGCGAGCTGACGGTGCTTCTTGACTGGCTCCAAGCGGGAGGATCGCCTCAGAACATTGAAACGGTATGGAAGGGGCCGATTCGTCAAGCGCATGACTTTGAATTCGTTAAACCTTTTGCGCTTGAAGTGAAAACATCAACTCGAAATACCCCTTTCAAGGCACAAATTGAGTCGCTCCAGCAGCTTGATTCATCTGAATTTGAGAACCTGCATCTTGTTGCCCTCTATATCGAGGAAACTCCTGAGGGCGATACGCTCGAAACCCTCTGCAGCAAGATTGATGAACACCTCCCGACTGTACTCATGCGCGAAGCGTTTGCCGCTCGATGCGTTGCGGCAGGTCTTCAGACAATTCACCTTCAAAAGCCGCTTCGCCGCTTCACTCTACGAAACCGCTTGTGCCTGCGTGCTGACAGTATGCCGCGCCTGACGCCCCAGACCGTGCCAGGTATTGCGCGTGCAAACTATGATGTGCTGCTGACGAACGATGCCGGAAGTCCTGCCGAGGGACTAGATCCCGTCGACTACAATGCGCTCCTTGCGCAAACCCTTCAGTCCTGATGCTCCCATGAACTACACTGCACAATTGCTCGCGGCTCACGAACATGACTATTGCGACTTGCTCGCCGAAATAGAAGGTGAAATTGCCGGCCTTTCTTCGGTTCCTGAGGAACCCGTATACCCATCAGAACTTTTCTTTCAGTTTGCTGTTGATGCATTAGCGGACGCGGGTGTTCTTCAAATTCCCGAAGAGTTCGGGCCGGATGAATATCTTGAAACACACCTTCTTGATATGAAGTTCGGGAATTCGATTATTCAGGTGTCTGCGTCCGCCATGCTCCGCAACCCAGAGGGAAAGTGGAGCCTGCACCTCTTTGCGGTCGACTACGAGCCGAGAAGCAAAGTTGAAGTCCTCCCGCGCGAAGAATTCGATAAAAAAAGCCTCTGGCTCAGCAATTTTGTCAGATATTCTACGAACGGGCAGCTCCAGCGCAGTCTCACAGCTCAGCACCCAGCCGCTCGTATTGCCCGCCTGATATATGAGCGCAAAGCTGACATCGATACAGTGCGCACCTGGGTGCTTTCCAACCGGCTTTTCGACAGTGCTACGCCGACCGGCCGGCGAGAGGTGGGTTCCACAGAAATTACGACATGCATTATTGACATTAATTACTTACTCAATATTCGCCGGGGTAATTTGGGTATTGATCAGAGCTTCAGCGACATCGGCGGTCTTCCTTTTTTGGAAAACGGCGAAGTGCCCGGACAAGATTACCGATGTCTTCTGAGTACTATTCGAGGCATCACTCTGGCTCATCTTTATTCGATGCACGGCACAGCACTGGTCCAAGAGAACGTGCGCGCACATCTGGGGAAAAACGCGGTCAACAAGAAGGTTCTGGCTACGATCGTCACGGAGCCCGCACGCTTCCTTGCCTACAATAACGGCCTCGTTGTTTCCGCTTTGTCAGTCGATGTTCAAAACGGCCGCATCATGAGTTTGAAGGGGATTCAAATAATCAACGGCGGACAGACGACCGCAAACATATATACGGCTTGGCGCGAAGCTCGAAGCCGCAAGGATCCATCGCAGCGCGACCGTGAACTCCAGTGCATTGAGTATATTCAGGTGCCGATGAAGCTTGTTATCGCGCATGAGAGTCTTTCGGAATCGGAACGCTCAGAACTTCGAGCACATATTTCCGAGGCGGCCAACTCACAGACCGCCGTGAAGCTTTCAGATCTCTCTGCCAATCATCCCTTCCAGAAGCGCTTTGATGCAGCGGTGCGCAAGCTGAAGTCGCCAGACGGAGAGGATTGGTTTTACGAACGAGCACGCGGGTTCTACGCCGCCGAAGAGGAGAAGCTTACTGGTCAGATAGCGCGCAAGAGGGAATTTAAGAAGAGATACCCGGTCTCGAAGCGGTTGGGCAAAACGGACTTGGCGCTCGCGATTCTTGCGTGGGACGGTGAATCGATTGCATGCGCTCAGGGCGCAGAAAAAGCATACGCCGTCTTTGCGGACCGCTGGTCCGAGTGGG
>ERZ1106963.78-NODE-78-length-138352-cov-24.522831_pt1 | contig 138352 bp, 131 predicted proteins | sample MGYA00403681_ERZ1106963 | MGnify/ENA primary metagenome ERZ1106963 (study PRJEB35170, sample SAMEA104062407) | human gut metagenome | biome: human gut; feature: human-associated habitat; material: faeces | place: Denmark | collected 2012-05-03 ...
TAGAATTTAATTTTGAATAAATAATAAAATATTTTTATATCCTCATTGAAATTGTTTTGGTCCAGGCGGAGCTGTAGTAGGATTTGCTGTTGGCGTAGTTATTGCTTTTGTAGTAAATATAATTTTTGGCGGAATATTAGATAATTTAATTGATAGGATTGCAAAATAGAATGAAGAAAATTAGAAAGAAAATAATAATATCTTTTTATGATTTATTGTTATATGGAATTTTTTTGGCTTCAATGATAGTTACTATTGTAATACTATCTGTTAAGTCTATCATTGATTGGTCTTGGATATTTAATCCTAATGTTTTTCTAGCACTACGAAATGGTAGTCCGTTTGACATTATATTTGGCATTATAATAGTTTTGTTCTTATTTGTTAGACATTGCAAAGTTGATTATAACATAGCTAATTTTTATTATTTTCCTTTTACAACAAGTCGGTATAAGGTGAGCCACAATATTGATGCTAATTGGAATCAAAAGATAATTCTTTCAGAAATAAAAGATATTGAAAAAGTTAAGCTCACAAAAGAAGAAAAGCGGACGAAAGTCTTTTATAAACATTGGTTTAATAAATATTTAAAAATTAACCTAATATCAGGTTCTACTAAATATGTCTATGTTGGAAATTATACAAATTCTCAAATTCAGAAAATTATTAATTTAATGACTATTAACTCAATGAATGATATATATGAATAAATTAAAATTGAATTTGGATATAATTACATTATTATGTTTTGAAAGTGGAATTTAGTTTGTCAATTTACAAAACTTAATAAATTCCTTGTTTTTCTTGAAAAAGTACCATCATTAATGGTAAATTATATAGGCGTATATAAGCGTGATCTCATTTATGGTGTATAAATGTTAATCAATTTTAAAAAATCGGAGGTAATAATATGCGACGTATTTGGGCGTTTATTGTAATGGTTGCATCTTTGGTATTGGGCGTGTTATTTTGCGGTCAACCGATAGCCGAACATTTAACTTATTCATCTGAATTCGCTAATGGTGTTGAATTAGTCTATAGTCTTTCAAGAAGAGAAGGTGGACGTGAAATCAACCCTTCAACAATTGGCGATAAAGTTATGGAAAGACTTGACAAAGCTGATATAAAAAATGCACATGTCGAGGTTGTTGGTGAAGGAGATAATGCTGAATTAAGAGTTAATTTCACTCATCGTAACTTAAATGAAATTGAATTAGTTAAAAAGCAAATTAAAGCTACTGGTGAATTAACAATTTTAGTTCCAACTAATGAAGGTGATTATTATTTGACTGGTACAGAATTCTTCGATTCTGATTCTCCACTCACTTTAACTTATGTCGGCAGTAATGCTTATCCTGGTTTTAAGATAAAATCTAAGGCTGTTGCTGATAGTTTTGCTCGTCATTTCCCAGATAATTCTTCTTCTAGTGATAGCGAATCTAGTTCTACAACTGTATATATTTTCCAAGATTTTAACCCTGATACTGATTCCTATGATGCTGCATTTGGTGAAAACGTACAGCAAGCAGTTAAAGATAAAGTTATAGCTTCCATAGCCTGGGAAGGCAATTATATGGAAAGCAGTAATGTTTTATATACTACTGCTGATGAAAATGGCTCTGCTTTTACTATCGCTTCTGCTAATGCCTACGTTAATGCTTATAATTCATCTGATTATGGTGTTGATATTCAATATTTATATCAAGATAGTACAAGTGCTTCCTTAGGAACAAATGTCAAAGATTTTACATTTATTGCTATAGGTGTTTTAATGCTCCTTATAGTTGTTTGTTGGATCAGTTTCTACGGACTTAGTGGTTTTGCCGGATCATTAGCAATGATTTTCTCATCCGCTTTAACATTAATGCTTGCTACTTTCTTAGGATTTGAATATGCTCCAGCTTCAATTATGGCTCTTATTGTTTCTATATTGCTCTTTACCTTTAATTCTCAAATTGCTCAAGAAAAGATTAAAGGTGAATTGAAAAAAGGACGTTCTATTGCTAAAGCTACTTCTGAAGGTTTAAGAAAATCTTTGTTCTTCACTTTAGATACAAGCTTAGTAACATTTGTCATTGCTTTATTTACATTTATTATTGGCAAGAGTTCAATTAAAACCTTCGGTGGTGTTTTACTTATTGGTTCCCTTGTCAGTTTCTTAATCAATTATTTTGTCTATCGTACATTGATGTATTTCTTATCTACTTCTTCATTGGCACAAAAGAATAATTTAGGATTAAAAATTAAGAATTATTCTGAAAAGAAATATGCTCTTCCAGTTGAAAAGAGAAAGAAAAATAATAAAATTTATGGAATTATCGGTGGCGCATTAGCTGTTGCTTCTTGTGCTTTATTAGTTACTACTAATTTCACAACAGGAATGTTCAAATTAGCAGATGGATATGAAGATTCTGGCCGTGTTGCTATTAAGGTTTCCTCTTATGAAGCTGATTATTATCAAGAGGAAGAAGATTTCCTTAAATTTGTTGTCACTTCAGTTGGTGAAGTAAATAGTACATATGCTGACTTTGAATATGATGATTTCTTCTTTGAAAGAGATACTCTTAAAGATGATGATGGAATAGAATATTATCAAATTTATGCATCTTTCAAAATTGATTCTTCTTTAGCTCAAGATGAAGATTTCATTAATTCTTTTGAAAGAGTTAATGAAGCTATTACACTTGAAGATAGCGAAGCTTCTATATTAATTGCTCCAGCAAAAGTAGTTAATTCTGAACATGATGTAAGATATTTATTGCTTGTTGTTGGTTTGAGTGTTGCCTTTGCTTCTGCATTCTTCTTACTTAGATATGGTATTTATGTTTTCTTAACATATTTGCTTTCCGGCACAATTATCGGTGCAACTTCAATTGGTTTATTCTCTGCGTTGATGTTGCCTATGACACCATTTGTTGTCTTTGGATTACTTGCTATTACCGCCATTACAAGCATTATCTTTGTTGCTTTATTTGACCGCAATAGAGAAAATAATAAGTTATTAGGAAAGAAGATTACTTTTGAAGGACGTGTTTCTTCAATGGAAGAATCTTTAGCTTTCGCTCTTCCAAATTCAATTGCTCTTGCTGGAAATACCTTAGTTGGTTCTATCTTAGTTATTTTATGCACAAGCATTTCTAGCTTGATGAGTTCTTATCTCATTTTGACTATTGGTGTTGTTTTAGGAACAGCTTATATCATTGCTTTCGCTCCATCATTCTATTTATTTGTTCGTGCACACATCAAATATAAATCTATTGATTTCTCTAAGTTATTCAAGAAATTTAAGAGAAAGAAAAAGGCAGTTGTTGTCAATGAAAATGAACCTCATGAAACAATTGTTATGGGATTAAATGATTTCCGTTAATATGAATAATCAATTATTATCGGATCTATTAAACTATTATAATTTTACTGAAGATGATTACGCGGCTTTTCAAAAGTTAGGTAGTATTAATGATATACCTAACCCCTTTGAAAGGGCCGCTTCTTTTGTAAATTTAATAGATTATATTAAAAAAGCTATTGCTGAAAAAAAGAAATTTGTAATCTATGGTGACTATGATGTTGATGGTATTACTTCAACAACTATCATGGTTAAAACATTAAAGAAATTAGGAGCTAAGGTAGGATACTTTATTCCTTCTCGTTACAAAGAAGGATATGGTCTAAATAGTTCTAGAATTGAAGAGTTTGCTAAGAAAAATTATGATATTATCATCGCGGTTGATAATGGAATAACTAAGGTTTCGGAAGTTGAAAAAGCTAAAGAATTAGGGATGGAAACTATTATAATTGATCATCATGAAGCGCAATCAAAACTTCCTGATGCTAAATTTATTTTCCAACAATTCTTATCAAATTATGTTGACTATAACATTTCCGCAGCTTTTTTGTGCATGCTTGTCAGCTTTGGATTACTTGGATATTATGATGAATATATTGTTACATTAGCTGGTATTGCTGCTATAAGTGATTTAATGCCTTTAAAAAATGCTAATGTTGCTCTTGTTAGAATGGCTTTAAAAAATATCAATAAGTATCATTATAAAAGTATAATGTCACTTGTAAATGATAAGAATAATGTTGATCTTCATAATCTTAGCTTTGAAATTATTCCAATTTTAAATTCAGCTGGTAGAATTAAACAAGGCTTAGAAGTCAATGATGCTGTTAAACTACTTTTAACTGAAGATGATATTTTAATTAAAATATATTCAGAGAAGTTTAAAGAATATAATCAAGAAAGAAAAGATTTGGTAGCTAATGGCTTTGATTTAGCTTCTATTGATCAGGATAAAAGAATAATTATCTATCAATCATCTCTACCAACAGGTATTAGTGGTCTTTTAGCTAGCAGGCTTTTATCTTTATTCGATAAACCAGTCATTGTTTATTCTCAAGATCCAATAACAAAGAATTATACTGCTAGTATGCGTTGTCCTAAAGGATATAATTTAGTTACATGTCTAGAAAATTTTGAAGATTACTTCGTTGATTTTGGCGGTCATTCTAAAGCCGCAGGTTTTACAATAACTGAAAAATATCTCGATGCTTTTTTAAGTAAAATTCCAGATGTTTTAATTTGTTCTTCTGAAGAAGAAAAAGCTAAAACTATCAAAATAGATATTAATACTTTTAATATGGAAGATTATAACTTAATTGAAAGTTTTGAACCGTTTGGAGTTGAACATGATAGACCTTTATTTGAAATTAATGTTGATAAAAAATGCTTGAAACCTTCTTTAAAAAATCCTACGCATTTATTTTATCAAGTGAATAAGAATTTAAAAGTTTGTTTTTTCAATGGAAAGAAAGAAGTTGAAGGAGAAGGAGATATTTGTCTTTTAGGTTATTTCAATAAAAATACTTTCTTTAAAAATTCTTTGAACATTGATTTTATGGTTGAAGAAGCTATAAAGTAAATTGTTTGAATAAAATTAATAAATCCACTCATCATAATGTTGATGGAGGATTTATGAAAAGAAAGGTTAAATTTTTAATTCCTGTTGTGGCTGGGCTTATTCTTGTCGGGTGTAAGCAAAATGTGTCTTCGTCATCGTCTTCTTCTAGTAAACCATCAAGTTCTTCTATTAGTGTTCCGGTAGTTTCTTCTAGTACAAAAAGTAATACTGATGTCGGACTTGTCGATTTAGGTGTTGATTTCTCTGAGGTTGAACGTGGTCTTCCACTTCCAAATATTGGAGAGAATTGGACTACGGAATTTACATATACCTATGATAAAGCAATTGTTCTAAAGAAAAAGACTGACTTTATTATGACACCGCCTTTTGTTACTACAAAATCATTATCTGTTAAAATTACTGGATTCCTTGAAAAAGGAACTACCGCAGATAATAAATTAACTGTTTCAGTTCAAGGCATTGATAAAACTGGAAAAGTTATCACTGAAGAAACAATTAATGCTTCTAAGATTACTGGAACTATAGAAAAACCGACAGAAATATCTTTCTTATTAGCTAATCCTAGCGGGAAAATAGGAGCTATTAAGATAGGATTAAAAGAAACTGGTAGAGCGACAAATTTTGGAATTACTAAATTACAAATTACATCGAAATAGTTTAATATAACCCCGATTAAAATCGGGTGTTTTTTTTGTTTATATTTTATTTTCGATATTACATAAGGCAAAAGAATTTTTTATTGGTAAATTACTTTTTATAGTTAATTCTTTTTTTATTATTTTTGCATATGTTTAATTATGAAAACTCCATCATTATTTGTTCATAAAAGAATTAAGATTTTATTTATTATTGCAACAATTGTTTTATTTTGTATAGGTGGAAAATTGGTTTATACAACAATTTTTGCTCATGCTTATATCAGCGATAAAGCGATGGAGATGTGGGAAAGATCTTTTCCCATCGCTAGTAAAAGGGGCTCAATTTTAGATTGCAACGGAAATGATTTAGTCTATAATGAACCGACTATGAGTGTTGCGGTTATACCATATCAAATAAAAGATAAATCTGTAGTCAGTAAAAAATTGAGTGCGATATTAAATGTTGAAGAGAAAAGAATATTCGAGAAAATCAATAAAATTTCTTCGATTGTTTTACTTCATCCAGAAGGCAAAAAGATTTCTTATCAAGATGCAGAAAAAATAAAAAAAGAAGAGTTAAAAGGAGTTTATCTAGTTCAAGATTATAAAAGAATTTATCCGTATAAAGAGCGTTTGGCTTCATTATTAGGATTTACTGGAATTGATGGGGATGGTTTAGCTGGAATAGAAAACTATTATAATTCTTATTTAAAGGGAAAGAATGGAACATTAAATTATGTTTCAGATGCCAAAGGAGGCTTTTTTCAAGGTATTGAAACGCATATTGTTCCTCCGAGCACTGGCTTCAGTTTAAGATTGACTTTGGATAGTAGAATTCAGGATGTTTTAGAAAATGCAGCCGATATTGCAATGAAAAAATATAGTCCGGAAGAGATCTATATGGTAGCAATGGATCCTAATAATGGAAAAATATTAGGAATAGGGAATAGACCTACTTATGATAATAATAACTATCAAAATTATTCTAGTGATATATATAATCGTGTTTTGCCTGTTTTTTCATCATTTGAACCGGGATCAACTTTTAAAGCTATCACTTTTGCATCGGCTATCAATGAAAAAGTCATCGATATAGATAAAGATACTTATTATGATAAAGGATATGAAATAGTTAAAGGCAGAACCATAAAGTCTTGGAAAAAAGGAGGCCATGGCCTTCAGACTTTTTTGGAAGTTTTACAAAATTCTTCTAATCCGGGATTTGTAGAGATAAGCAGGAGATTAGGCAGTGAAAGATTATATCAGTATTTGGTAAATTTTGGAGTTGGAAATAAAACTGGAGTAGATATAGCTGGTGAAAATAAGGGTATTATTTTTTCTAAAAGCAATTTTGATGAATTAAATGCTGCGGTTTCCGCATTTGGCCAAGGAATAGCATTAACTCCTATTCAATTGGTTACGGCTTTTAGCGCTACGATAAATGGTGGCAATTTATTACGTCCTCATATTTTGGATGCTATTTTAAACACAAATACTGGAGAAGAAATATATAGCTATCCTTTGACTATAAAAAATACAGTAATCAGTAAAGAAGCTTCAAAAACGATGAGAAGAGCTCTGGAATCTGTTGTAAGCAAAGGTTCAGGGCGCAGAGCTTTTCTTGAAGGATATCGTGTTGGTGGGAAGACAGGGACCGCCCAGATTTCTGAAAATGGTGTTTACATGGATGGACAATATATTTTAAGTTTTATCGCCGCTGCACCGATGAACGATCCAAAAGTTGTTGTTTATTTTGCAATGAAAAAACCAAAAAATTGCATTCAATATGGTGGAACGACGGTTGGGCCGATAATTCAAGAAATACTATCTGAAATCTTACCATTATTAAATGTGAAAAAAGATTATTCAGGAATTGAAAAAGAAAATACTTGGATGGATGTAAAGACATATAAAGTTCCTAATTTTATCGGCCTTGAAAAAAGTAAGGTGAAATCAACGCATTTTAAATTTGTTTTTAATGGTGAAGGAAATAAAGTTATTGATCAACTGCCGAAAGTTGGAGAAAAAATAGAAGAAGGAAAAACGATATGGATAATGCTTGGAGAGTAAAAGATGTTTTAAGTTGGTTAAATATAAATAGCGAAGATGATAGATATGTTTCTGATCTTTTTATCAATGCTGAAAAATGCATAAAAAATTCTATATTTTTAGCATATAAAGGCAAAGATTATGATGGTAATAATTATATTGAATTAGCAAAAAGAAATGGGGCAATCGCTATTATTTCTGATAGCAATAAAGGAATATGTTGCTGTGATTTAAAAAACAAGATAAATTATCTGGCAAATAAGTTTTATGATACGAAAAAAATAAAGTTGATAGGGGTAACTGGTACTGAAGGTAAATCGACAACAAGTTATTTGGTATCTAGACTTTACAATAATTTGAATATTAAAACTTTGTTGATCACAACGACTAAAGATATAAAAAATTCTTATTATTCTCCCTTGACCACACCGGACTCTTTAACTTTATCTCAAGCGATTAGCTATGCTAAAAAAAATGAATATCGTCAAGTTGTTTTTGAATGTTCTTCGATTGGAATAGCTGGAAAAAGATTAGATAATTTTCATTTGGATGAAATTTTAATTACCAGAATTGATGAGGATCATTTGGATTATCATAAGACACGAAAAAATTATCAAATGACAAAAATTAATTTTGCTAAGAATAAAGCTGAAAAGATTTATATACTTAATGGTAATAAGAAGAAAAATAAATTTCCAAAAAGCAAAACTATATGTATAAAAGAAAAAATAAAAAAATGCCGTTATTATTTCAATAAAACTGTATTTATATTTGATGGTGAAAAATATCAAACACATTTATTGTTGCCGTTTAACATGGAAAATTTAAATTTAGTCTTGGGGTATCTTAAAAGGCAAGGTTTTCAAAACAAAGCGATAAAAGAGGCTTTATTTTATGTTTTACCTCTTTCTGGAAGAATGGAAAAAGTATCGGATAATGTTTTTGTTGATTATGCTCATACTTATGAATCGGTAAAAAAAGTTTTAAAACAGTGTAAAAAATATTTTAATAAGCCTTTGATTGTCGTTATTGGAGCTGGTGGAAACCGTGATAAAGGAAAGAGAAAAAAATATGGAAAAGCATTAAAAAAATATGCTGATATAGTAATCTTGACTGAAGATAATCCACGAAATGAAAAAACTTTAGATATTTTAAATGAAATAAAAGGTAAAAATAAATTTTTTATTATTTCTTCAAGATATAAAGCAATAGATTTTGCTGTCAACTTATATTTTGCTGAAAAAACAGTATTGATATTAGGGAAAGGCGATGAAAGAACTATTGAAAAAAATGGAATTAAATATCCTTTCCATGACAAAATGGTGGTGAAAGAATGTCTGTTGAAATAGAAAGAGTATTGTTTTTAATTGCTTCTTTTTTAGCTAGTTTATGTCTATCATTATTTTTTTGCTGGGGGTTAATTCAACTTCAAAAGAGAAAAAAGATAGAACAGCCGATTCATAAATTAGGAGTAAAATCCCATTTTTTAAAAACTGGTACTCCGACAATGGGTGGTATTGGAATAATATTTAGTATATTTTTAATTTATATTTTACTCGATTGGAAATCTTTAAAAAATTATCGTCTTTTAGCTATGGTAATTGGAATTCTTTCTTTTTCAATTATTGGAATAATTGATGATCTTTTAAAAGTTATTAAAAAGAATGAAAAGGGATTATCGGCTTGGTTACGTATATTTTTAGAAATAGAAGTGATCATAATCACCTTTATAATTGCCGGATACGATGATAGTTCCACATGGTATTTAAATTTATATCCATTCAATCATAATTTAGGAAATAATATCTTATTTTTATTAATTGCGATGTTTGGTGTAATTGCCAGTGCTAATAGCAGCAATTTATTAGATGGTCTTGATGGGCTAGATGGAGGAGTTTTTATTTTAGCTTTATTACCTGTATTAGTATTAGCTTTTCAACAAGGAGAAAGTGATTTAGGTCTTTTATTGCTTTTGATTATCGGAGCAGTAATTGGCTTTTTGCTTTTGAATTCTTGCCCTTCAAAAATTTTTATGGGAGATTCTGGAAGTCTATTTTTGGGTGCTGTTCTTGCTTATAGTCTAATATATTTAGACAAATTAATATTGTTGCCGTTTATCGCTTTAATTTATATTTTTGAAACTTTGAGTGTCATAATTCAAGTGTTTCATTATAAAAGAACTCGCAAAAGAATATTCTTGATGGCACCCCTTCATCATCATTTTGAACAAAAAGGAATACCAGAATATAAAATAGTTTTCTCATACTATTTTATTCAAAGCGTTATAAGTCTAATTGTATTGATAATGGAGATTAATTTATGAAATATCTTATTTGCGGATTAGGAAAATCGAATAATGCTATTTTAAAAAGCATAAATGGTGAGAAAAATGAAATATATACTTATGATGATAAAGAGCAAGCGGATTATAATTTTGCAAGATTAGAAAAAGAATTACCTTTTTTTGATAAGGCGTTTATTGCTCCAGGTCTATGTCAAAATAGAAAAAACTTGAGCTTGATAAAAAAAGTTGCTACATCAATTGATTCAGAATTAAATATGGCGTTGAAACTAGCAAAAGGCAAAGTGCATATAATTGGAGTTACCGGTAGCAATGGCAAAACTTCAACCATTAAATTTTTAGAATATTTATTGAAGAAAAATGGATGCAAAGTATTAGTTGCGGGGAATATTGGAAATAGTTTATTTGATAAAATAAAAAATTTATCTAATTATGATTATCTTTTAGTTGAGATTTCTTCTTTCCAAGGAGAATTTTTTGATGAGAAATGTCTTGATGAATTGATAGTGACTTCTATTTCTCCCAATCATTTAGATGCTTATTATTCTTATAGTGAATATCTAGCTGTGAAAAAGAGAATCTGCTATTTTTCGCATAGCGTTTATTTAGATGAAGAAAGTCAAAAAATATTGAATTTAAAAGATGCGCATGTCATTTCAACAGCAAATGAAAAAGGCTATAGCAAAAATTTCTGTTTGGCTAGATTGCTTTTGTTGGACATTGGATTTTTAAATGAAAAATTGACTTTTGATAATATCGAAGAATTTTTGCCAAAATATAGATATCAAAAGTTTTTCAGGTTAGAAAATACTTATTTTATCAATGATTCGAAATCTACTTCACTTTCTGCAACTGAATTCGCTTTGAATTTATCTGAAGAAAAAACAATATTAATTTTAGGTGGTCATTTAAAATCAAGCTTAGATCATAAATTAATAGCGGATAAAATTATGATTTACGGAAAGGAAGCATCAAGATTTATCCCCTTTGTTTCTAAATATGAATTATATAATTCTTTAAAAGAATTGATCGATAATCTAAATTTTGATTTTTCAAAAGATTTGAGAATTTTGTTCTCTCCAGGTGGGTCTTCTTTAGAATATAAAAATTATATTGAAAGAGGACAACATTTTGAAATTATGGTGAAAGAAAAATATGGATCACAAAGTAAAAAATTTTAAATATATTTTAATTGCTTTCACTTTTTTATTAGCTATTTTTGGAATTATTATGGTAAAAGAAGCTTCCGGTATTTGGGCTGAATATATTTACCAGGATAAAAATTATTTTTTTAAAAGACAATTGATATTTGTCTCTCTTGGTGTAGTTGCTTTTTTGATAGGTTATTATATCAGCCCATTTTTCTTATATAAATTTTCAAATATTTTTTTGCTGATATCGATTTTGCTTTTGGGTTTAGTTTTGATTCCAGGTGTGGGAATTGTTAGAAATGGTTCTCGATCATGGTTTGGTGTAGGAGGATTTGGAATTCAACCTTCAGAAATTTTTAAAATTAGTTTGCTGATTTGGACTGCCAAATATTTTTATAAAAATTATCAAAAAACTGATAAATTGATGACACTTGTTTTACCATTAATAGTTGTTGGTATCGGATTTTTTCTCATCATGTTGGAACCTGATTTTGGAACAGCTTTAGTAACATTGATGGCTTTTATAATGATGGTTTTCATAACTAAGATGAAGATGAGATATTTTGTTATTATGGGGTCAGCTCTTGTTTTTGGCTTTTCTTTATTGATATTAAGTGCTCCTTATCGTTTTACGAGAATAATATCTTTCTTAGATCCTTTTAAAGATCCTTTGGGAAGTGGATTCCAGATGATTCAAAGTTTATATTCGATTGGACCATCAGGAATAGCAGGCATTGGTTTTGGAAATTCTATCCAAAAAAATTTCTATCTTCCTGAACCACAAACTGATTTTATCTTTGCTATAATTGTTGAAGAATTTGGACTTATTGGCGGAATAATTATTTTGATCTGCTATGGTTTATTATTTTATTATGGTTATAAATATGCTTTGAGTTTTAATACGTTTTCTTGTTTTTTAAAAGTTGGATTGCTCAATGTTATTATGATGCAGACTTTAATAAATTTATGTGTTGTTGTCGGTTTATTACCAGTAACAGGAATTACTTTACCTCTTATTTCTTATGGCGGTAGTTCTTTAGTTATCACTTTGTTTTCTTTAGGAATAATTGCGCAAAAAGGAGATTATGATGAAATATATACTATTAGCAAGCAGCACAGCAGGACACATTTGTCCTTGTTTAGAAACCGCTGATTTTTTAAAAAAACATCGACGACAATTTGTAATCATATCAGAAAAGAAAAAGATACCTTTAATGCTATTAAAAGATAAGGAAAATGTAGTTTTTATCGATGAATTAAAAAAGTATAAATCGTATATATCTTTTTTAAAAATTTTGAAACAATATGATAAAGAATGTGTTTTTCTATCATTTGGTGGAAGACTAAGCACTGTGTTCCCAATGCTATATATTTTAGGATATAGAAATTTATATATTTATGAATTGAATAGGATTATGGGAAAATCAAATAAAATTGCTAAACCATTTTGCAAAAAGGTTTTTAGTTATTTTCCTTTAAGTACTGCTAAAAATGTTAAAGTAATCGGCCATCCTCAAGAAGATAGAAAAAGACTGAATTATATTAAAGAAAGAGGAATTAAAATTTTAGTTTTGACTGGGTCCAATGGTACTAAAGAATTATATGAACTTTTTGATAAATTAAAATTAGAGCATGATGAACTAGATATTACTATTTCTGAGCCTTTTAAAAGCTATAAGTTTAAATCAAAAATAAAAAGAATGCCTTTTATTAATTCGAATTTCTATAGCAATTATGATTTAATTATTTCTAGAGCGGGAGCTGGATCAATTGCGGATGTCTTAAGACAAAATATTCCTTTAGTGTTATGTCCATCAAGACATGTTAAAGATGATCATCAATATGCTAATTCAGAATATCTTTATGATAATGTTGGAATAGAGCATTTTGATGCGGAAATTAATACAAAGGATTTATATAAATTGTTAAGAAAAGAACTCCAATACGATAGAAGAATAACATTGATTGAAAACTATAAAAAATTTCAACATAACTTTGTTTTAAATAATCTTTTGGAGAGTATCGATAATGAAAATTAAATATGATGTTCCGATAAAAAAACTTTCTCCATTACCGCTTGATGGTATTTTTTCTGAAGTAATTTATCTTGAATCTTTAAAAGAAGTGATAGAATTTTTAAAAGAAGAAAAAGAATATTATTTTTTAGGAAAAGGAACTAATACTTTACCGATAGTTAGCAGAGTAAATACTCCTTTAGTAATTTGGAAAAACAGTGAAATTTTAATCAATGAAAAACAGATAATAGTTTCAGGAAATATGGCGATAGGTGAAGCTTTTCAAAAGGCCAGGGAAAATAATTTCAGCAATTTTATTGGGATTAATACTATTCCTGGAACAATTGGTGCAGCAATAAAAAATAATGCCACATTTTTAAATTATTCATCTTTTTCAAATTTACAAGGCGTATTAGTAATTTCAAATGGTAAAACTAAATATTTAAGAGCCGATGAAATAGTTAAAGGATATAGAAAAACAAATATAGAAGGGATAGTTTTATTGGCGTTTTATGCACCGATAAAAATTGATGAAAATTATAAAAATTATATTGACTATATCTGTAATTATAGGAAGAAACAACCTTTCAAAAATACACTTGGTTCAATATTTAAAAATGGTAAAATGCCAGCTTTTAAATATATTGAATCATTAGGTGAAAAGTATTTTGAAAATAAATGCTTCATAAGTGAAAAGCATTTTAATTTTTTTGAAGTTGAAGATGGATGTAAGCCTGAAGATATATATAAATTGATTTTGAGAATTCAAAAAGATGTTTATTTGCAATATAACTGCTTGTTAGAACTAGAAATAAAATTACTGAAATAAGTATTAGCAAAAGTCTATTTATAATTTTTGGATTAAAAAAGAAAAGCTTTTTTCGCTTTTCTTAAAAATATTATAGAAATTTAATTGAAGTTTATTTATCGTGATGGGTACATTGAAGTGTCAATATTTTCTTCCTTTGATAGACTTTAATAATTGAAGTAATAACATAAGTTACGATGAAAAAGAATACTGAGAATAAAACTATAGTTGCGCCTGGTTTTAGATCCAAGTAAAACGAAAGAATAAGTCCGAGTATCATGCTGATAATTGAAAAGATAATACTTATTAAGTGGGTTAAACGATAGCTTTTTGATATTAATAAACTACTTGCCACTGGAACTACAAGAAGCGAAGATATTATTAAAGCACCGATTGTTTTACTTGATATTGCAATTGTAACTGATAATAAAATTGTTGAAATGAAGTTGATTAAATTTGCATTTATTCCTGATAATTTAGCTTGATTTTCATTATAGGAAATGAAGAAGATTTGTTTATAGAAAATACTATAGAATAAAATAACAAGTAAAAATATAATGATGACGGAGATCAATTCCATATTGTTGATCAAAACAATCGATCCGAATAAATATGAAGAGAAGTTGCTAGAAGATGAATACCCAGAAAGTATTCCTGTTATTCCTACGGCGGTTGCAAAGACTATTGCTAAAGCGATATCAGCATATTTTTTCATCTTTTTACGTATTAATTCGATGAAAAACGCTGAGATAATAGAGATTAAAATTGCACCGAGAAGTGGATTAAAACCAGCGCAAAGACCGATGGCGATTCCGCAAAGAGAAGTATGACTCAATGTGTCTCCAGTCATTGATAGATTTTTAAGAACCATGTTTGTTCCTAAAAGAGGAATGATTATAGAAAGTAAAATGCCAACTATAAAGGCGATAACCATAAATTGATAATCAAACATTTTTCTCCTCCAAGTGCTCATCGTTCAAAACATAAACTTTTTTGCAAGCGGATAAATCTTCTTTGCGATGAGAAATAATAATAATTGCTGTGCCTGCAGAATGGATTTCTTGTATTTTTTTTAGAAATTCTTCTTGACTTTTTACATCTATACCAGTGGTAGGTTCATCTAAAATTAATAGATTTGGTTGATTTAATAAGGCTTTTGCCAGTCTTACTTTTTGCTGTTGTCCACCGGATAATTCTTGCATTTTTTTATTCAACAGATCAGAAATGTTTAAATAATCGACAGCTTTTTTTATTTTTTCATCTCTTTTGAAGGTTACTATTCCCCAAAAATTATGTGGAATACTCATTTCTAAAATTTCTTTGACAGTTGCTGGAAAGGTACTATCGTTATTTAATGTGATTTGGTCAACATAGGAAATTTTCAAGTTTTTTTGCCGGATTATAGTGTCTTTTGGTGACTTTATTATTCCGGTAATCAATTTTAAAAGTGTCGATTTTCCACTTCCGTTTTCCCCGGTAATTCCGATGAAATCATCTTGATTACAGGTAAAGTATAAGTGATGTAAAAGTAGTTTTTTATCATATCCGAAGGTAAGGTTATTAATTTTAATCAATGGTTCCATATTTTTTAAAAGACTCCAATAATTTAAGTGAATTTTCTAAAATCAAAGAATTATAATCGTTAAACAATTCATCTTTGCTAACATTTTCTAATGTTGATAAAGTGGAAATAGCAGTATTGGTTTCTTTGCTGATAGTCTCGCTGATACTGCTGGAAGAGAAAGATTCATAGAAAATTGTATTTATATTAAGTTCGTTTATCTCTTTTACTAGTTCTGCCAACTTGTTTGGTGTAGGTTCATCTTCAGGACTTAATCCATTTATTGATATCTCTTGGAGATTATAGCGGTTTGCAAAATATCCAAAGGCTTCGTGGCTGGTTACAAATTTATAATTTTCATAAGGTGAAAATAAATTTTCTAATAGAGAATCAAGATTGGAAATATAAGAAGAATAAATGTTATATCTTTCTTCGTAATAGGTTTTATTCTGTGAATCGATAGAAATCATCGCTTCTTTGATATTATCCAGTTCGATTAAAGCGTATAGTGGATTTAACCAAACATGGGGATCTTTTGCGTTATCAATTATTAAATAATCTATTTTTTCATCTTCTCCGATGAATTTGATTTTGTCATTTAATTCTTTTGGAAGATCATGCGACCAATGTTCAATATCTAATCCATTGCAAAAGATGATATCAGCATCATACATTTTTTTAACTTGACCAGGCGTCGGCTCATATTCGTGGGGTTCAACACCATCTTCAGTAAGAGTTATAATGTCATATTTTTCGCCTACAATCTTTTTTACAAAATCTGTGATCACAAAAAAGGATGAAACAATTATCGGTTTGCTTTTTATAGTATTATTAGTACATGAAGCAAGCAATGTGATTATTGGAATTAAAAACATAGTTTTTTTCATGACAGCCTCCTATGCAAATGCAAATCATTCGCAATTGCATTTTATAAGATAAACTACTATAATTAGTATGTCAAGAAAAAGAAAGAATTTTTAATATGAAAAATACTAAAGCTCGGGAAAAAATATTGGAAGTACTAAAAGGAAAAACTACACCGGTTACGGCAGAAGAAATTTATCAAGAATGTTTTTCTTCTTCGATTAATCTTTCAACTATCTATCGTACTTTAGCAAGATTTCATGAAGAAAATTTAGTTGAAAAGGAAATAAATAGCGAAGGAAAATCAGCTTATCTTTTAAAAAAAGATGAGCACTGTCATATTTTGGAATGTATAAAATGCCATAAGAGAATACTTTTAGACTTTTGTCCTTATCATGAAGTAAATAAAGATATTTATTCAAAAACAGGTTTTAAAGTACAGGAGCATAATATCACTATTTATGGTTTTTGTTCGTCTTGTCAAAATAAAGAATTTGAAGAGAAATAGTTGCTTTCATAGATAGTATCAATTATTGATTGGAACACCATTCTTTGGGATAAATTTTCGTTGAATTTTGTTTTGCTTTCTTGAGTACTTTCTATTAGCGTTTTATTGATGGAAATATTATCGCTGCTCCAATATTTTTCATCGAAGGAACAACTTAGTTCATAAGAATAGAAGATATCTCCGTTTTCTTGGAACTTTTTAGAAAATACTGATTTTGCTGGATACATGGAACTGTTGTAATCTACTCCGAGAATATCTAACATTGTTGGTACTAGATTATATGGTGAAGTGAATTTATCTACTGTATTTTTGTTATATACTTCTATTATTTTTTCGTTTAATGTTGGATTATAGAAGTTCATAAATGTTTTATAGATATCTGGATAGTCTCTTTCTTCATGTCCGCTTAATGCGAGATTTAAGTCTTTTCCATCGCAGCTATAATATACTTCATGGTCTCCATACATCACTATTAAAGTGTTTTCAAATAAATTGTTTGCTTTTAAGTAAGAGAGTAAATGCTCAACTGATCTATCGAAATTCATCGATGCCATCTGATAGTATTCCATTCCCCGTTTTCTTATTTCGCTGGTATCATCTTTTAATGGATTTGTCCAAAATCCTTTTTCTTCGGCGTCTTTTAATTCATCGTAATAAAGTTCTTTCATGTATTTATTTGTTTCAGAACCAGAATAAGGACCGTGCATCGATAAAGTTGTCCAGAATAAATAGAATGGTTTTTCTTTTAAGGCATCGACATTTAAAAGCCTTTCGATATTTTGTTCGGTATCTAAATCAGCAGGATAGTTTCCACCCCAATTCCATATTGGAGTATCAGGATAAAGATCTTCGTGGAAATACAAGGTATCAAAACCTAATTTGGCATTGAAATTCTTTCTGTCATAGATGTCTTTATCACCACCGGTATCATGGATGAAGAAAGTGTTGTAATCATTTTGTTTTAAAATATTAGCAGAAGAATAAGGATAAGAATTATTGATAGCTAAAGAAGACCAAGGATCAAAAGAAGTAGGTTTGCTGCCGATAATTCCGATAAGTTCAGAAATATTGGTTTTATTTTTAGAGTAATTGCAATTGAAGTTTAAACCTTCTTCTTGCATTTTGTATAAAGTTGGAGTCAAGGTAGGATTGACCATATATTGGCTGCCAGTTTCAATCATGATGGAAATAACATTGTAGTTTTTCAATAATCCGGTGAAATCGTTTTCGTCTGCATTATTATTTTTTCCAGATTCAATATATTGAGCTAATGTGACATCATCAATTCTAAAATCATCAAATAATTCCTTATAGTAGTAGGATAGCATTCCATATCTTGAAAAATTAAAAGATTTTGAAACGACTACATTGTTAGCAGTTATATTATTGTTTTTGGTAATATCAACATTGGTAAAATAGGTTATATTCATTGAATAGGTCAAAAGTACCAAAGTAAATAAACTGAAAGATGGAGCGAAGATTCTTTTATAGTAGGTCGAATATGTTATTTCTGGGTGTCTCCATTTTTTTAAGAAATTAATAGTTAATAAAGAAGCCTCAAATAGCACGATAAAAATTACTCCGATAATAATTGATTTTAATTCAAAAGGATATTCGGTCATTAATCCGCCGATACCGGTTTTTAATAAATAGATATAAGTTGTTGAAAGAATATCGGAAAACATTCGATAATAATTTATTTGTAAAACTGCTAATACAGTTAAGGGAATGAAAAGAATTGATAGATATATAGTATCGAAGATAATGGATTTGAAGAGGAAAATTATAGAAGCAAAAATAATTAGAATGAATAATTCTAAGAAAAAGAATAATGGAACTTTTTGATACATTGAAACATACATCCATATTTCAACTAAAATTGAAAAAGTAATAAAAGATGTTGCTTCTAATCCTTTTTGTGCTAATAATTTTTTCATTGTATACTACCTTCATATAATGAATCAATTTCTTGTTGAGTGTTTTTGAAATCTTCAATGAGAATAAAAATGTTTTGCGTTATTTTTTTGTCATCAGCAAAATTTCGAACAATATTTCCATCGTTATCTATCCAAATTAAATCGGTGAAAAAACTATTTAGTTCATAAGAATAGAAGATATCTCCGTTTTCTTGGAAACGTCTAGAAAATACTGATTTTGCTGGATACATGGAACTGTTGTAATCTACTCCGAGAATATCTAACATTGTTGGTACTAGATTATATGGTGAAGTGAATTTATCTACTGTATTTTTGTTATATACTTCTATTATTTTTTCGTTTAATGTTGGATTATAGAAGTTCATAAATGTTTTATAGATATCTGGATAGTCTCTTTCTTCATGTCCGCTTAATGCGAGATTTAAGTCTTTTCCATCGCAGCTATAATATACTTCATGGTCTCCATACATCACTATTAAAGTGTTTTCAAATAAATTGTTTGCTTTTAAGTAAGAGAGTAAATGCTCAACTGATCTATCGAAATTCATCGATGCCATCTGATAGTATTCCATTCCCCGTTTTCTTATTTCGCTGGTATCATCTTTTAATGGATTTGTCCAAAATCCTTTTTCTTCGGCGTCTTTTAATTCATCGTAATAAAGTTCTTTCATGTATTTATTTGTTTCAGAACCAGAATAAGGACCGTGCATCGATAAAGTTGTCCAGAATAAATAGAATGGTTTTTCTTTTAAGGCATCGACATTTAAAAGCCTTTCGATATTTTGTTCGGTATCTAAATCAGCAGGATAGTTTCCACCCCAATTCCATATTGGAGTATCAGGATAAAGATCTTCGTGGAAATACAAGGTATCAAAACCTAATTTGGCATTGAAATTCTTTCTGTCATAGATGTCTTTATCACCACCGGTATCATGGATGAAGAAAGTGTTGTAATCATTTTGTTTTAAAATATTAGCAGAAGAATAAGGATAAGAATTATTGATAGCTAAAGAAGACCAAGGATCAAAAGAAGTAGGTTTGCTGCCGATAATTCCGATAAGTTCAGAAATATTGGTTTTATTTTTAGAGTAATTGCAATTGAAGTTTAAACCTTCTTCTTGCATTTTGTATAAAGTTGGAGTCAAGGTAGGATTGACCATATATTGGCTGCCAGTTTCAATCATGATGGAAATGACATTATAGTTTTTTAATAAACCGGTGAAATCGTTTTCTATCGTTGAAGAAGAGCTGGTTTTAGTTGTCGAATTTAAAGTGGAAGTAGAAGTGCTGGAGCTATTATTTGTTGAAACAATAGTAGAAGATGAAGAAAAAGAATTATTGTTACAACCGAAAAGGAAAAAAGAAATTGATATTAAAAACGATAGTTTATTTGTAATATTTCTTTTCATTTTTCCTCCATGAGTAATAATTTTACAATTATTTAATTAATAAATAAAGGAATTATATTAAGAAAAGGTCCTTTATTTCATATAAGAGAAGAGTTTTTGCTAATTTATATTCGCAAAAATACAAAATTTATTGATAAAAAGATACAAAAATCTTTAATGTAAATAAAAAATTGTGTTACAATACCAAAGGGAAATAAATCCCACAGCTTGTTTATACACAATTTAGGAGGAAATATGGCTGAAAAAAAGTATGTTTATGCATTTAAAGATGCTCATGGCTTAGGTAAAGAACTCCTCGGTGGTAAAGGTGCTGGCCTTGCTGAAATGACTTACATTGGAATTCCAATTCCACAAGGTTTTACCGTTACAACTGAAGCTTGTACTCTTTATTACGATAGCGACAAAAAAATCCCTGATTTCGTCGTTGAACAAATCAAAGGTGCTATTAAAGATCTTGAAAAAACTACCGGAAAGAATTTCGGTGGCGATCATAACCCACTTTTAGTTTCTGTCCGTTCCGGTGCTCGTGTTTCTATGCCAGGTATGATGGATACCATCTTGAACCTTGGTTTAAATGATACTACAGTTGCTGCTATGGTCAAAGAAACTGGAAATGAACGTTTCGCTTATGACTCTTATCGTCGTTTTATTCTCATGTTTACCAATATTGCTAAAGGTTACAAGAGAGATGAAATGGATAAGATGCTCGATGATATCAAGAAAGAAAAAGGATATAAATTCGACTGGGAAGTTCCAGCTGAAGATCTCAAAGGCTTAGTTGTTAAATACAAAGCTTGGTATAAGGATCATGTTGGCGAAGAATTCCCAAATAACCCATTTGATCAATTGATGGAAGCTGTTAAAGCTATTTTCCGTTCATGGGACAATCCACGTGCTAACACATATCGTCATATGAACAATATTCCATATAGCTGGGGTACTGCTGTTAACGTTCAATCAATGGTCTTCGGTAATAAGGGTGAAAACTCTGGTACTGGTGTTGGTTTCTCCCGTTCTCCATCTACTGGTGAACACAAAATCTTTGCTGAATACTTAACAAACGCTCAAGGTGAAGACGTTGTTGCTGGTATTCGTACACCTGAACCAATCGAAGCTTTAAAAGAACATCAACCAGAAATTTATGAACAATTAATCAACATTGTTCACACACTTGAAAATCACTATAAAGATATGCAAGATATGGAATTCACTGTCGAAGATGGTAAACTCTATTTCTTACAAACTCGTAATGGTAAAAGAACTGCTGCTGCAGCTTTAAAGATTGCTTGCGATTTAGTCGATGAAGGTCTCATCGATGAAAAAGAAGCTTGCTTACGTGTTGAACCTAAAGCCTTAGATGCTTTATTACACCCAACATTTGACCAAGCTGAAATTAAGAAACTCACTCCAATCGCTGTTGGTCTTCCTGCATCTCCAGGTGCTGCAACTGGTGCTTTAGCTTTCTCTGCTGAAGAAGCTAAAGAAAGAGCTGCTGCTGGTGAAAAAGTTGTTTTAGTCCGTGCTGAAACATCTCCAGAAGATATCGAAGGTATGGTTTCTGCTCAAGGTATCTTAACAATGCGTGGTGGTATGACTTCTCACGCTGCTGTCGTTGCTCGTGGCATGGGTAAATGCTGTGTCGCAGGTTGCGGTGCTGCTCATATCGATGAACACTCCAAGACAATGGAAATCGATGGCAAAGTCTACGGAACATCCGATATTATTTCTATCGATGGTTCCACAGGTAATGTCTATTTCGGCGCTGTCAAGACAAAGGAAGCTGAACTCTCCGGTAACTTCGGCCGTTTAATGGCTTGGGCTGATAAATATAGAGCTTTAGCAGTCAGAGCTAATGCTGATACTCCACGTGATGCATTACAAGCTTTCAAGTTTGGTGCTCAAGGTATCGGTTTATGCCGTACAGAACATATGTTCTTTGAAAAAGATCGTATTTTCCATATGCGTCAGATGATTCTTGCTGACACTGTTGAAGAAAGAGAAAAGGCACTCGCTTGCTTACTCCCAATTCAAAGAAAAGACTTCTATGGCTTATTCATGGCTATGAAGGACAAGAATGTTAATATTCGTTTACTCGATCCACCACTTCACGAATTCTTACCACAAGAAGAATCTGCAATTGCTGAATTAGCAGAAGCTACTGGTAAATCCGTTGAACACATTAAGACAAAGATCAATGCATTACACGAATTCAACCCAATGATGGGTCACCGTGGTTGCCGTCTTGATGTCTCTTATCCAGAAATTGGACGTATGCAAGCTAGAGCTATCATCGAAGCTGCTATCCAAGCTCAAAAGGATTTAAGAGCTGCTGGTGAAGATGTTGTTGTCCACCCAGAAATCATGATTCCATTAACACTTGACTTAAAGGAATTCCGTTTCGTCAAGAAGATCATCACAACAACAGCTGATGCTGTCATCGCTGAAAATCATTCTGATATCACCTATAAGGTTGGTACTATGATTGAAATTCCGAGAGCTGCACTTCTTGCTGGGGAAATCGCTTCTGAAGCTGCTTACTTCTCCTTCGGTACAAACGATTTAACACAAATGACTTTCGGTTTCTCCCGTGATGATGCTGGTAAATTCTTACCTGATTATTACGATAATAAGATCTTCGATACAGATCCATTCCAAACTGTTGATACCAAAGGTGTCGGCAAACTCATTAAGATGGCTGTTTCCGAAGGCCGTGCAACTAACCCAGATTTACACGTTGGTGTCTGTGGTGAACATGGTGGCGATCCTGATTCTATCGAATTCTTCCACAATGCTGGACTCGATTATGTCTCTTGCTCTCCATTCCGTGTCCCAGTTGCTCGTTTAGCTGCTGCTCAAGCAAATATTAAGAATCCTAGAAAATAATTTCGGATTTGAAGTATTTGATAAAGCTAGAAAAAGTCAATATTAATAAAAATACAGTCATTCTTGAAAAAGAATGGCTGTTTTTTTTCTTTTCGATACTAAAAAATAGTAACCCTTTCAGAAATAGTAACCCTTCAGAAAGTAATAGTTTTAACCAAAATTACACAAAGCAACTAAATTTTTCAGTGTTTTATGTTGAAATGGATAAAATTATTACTTTTTTTAATTTTAGAATTAAAAATTTTTTCTATGGATTAATTTTTTTAGATTAAGATAAACTTTTAAAGAATTTATCTTGTTATGGTAAAAAATTATTTATAAAAGAATATTTATTTTCAGTTTGAAAATCTTCGTATCTTATTGGATATTTTTATGAAGAATGTAAAAAAAATATCAAAATGTGATGATGATATACGTGAAAACAATAAAAAAGCTTATATTTATAATAGTGAATGGAAATTGTATGTTCTTAAACACTTAATAAATATGGAAAATTGAAAACGATAGACTTATTATTTTTAGTATATCCGTTTTTATTCCTTTTTATAGTATTCAGATATCGGATTTTATTCCTTTTTTCGACAAAATAGTATCCGTTTTTATTCCTTTTTTGTTTGACAAGCATAAATAAATGAAATATTATGTAATTGATTAAACGTAAAGGAGATACTTATGTTAAAAAGAAAAATATATCAAAAGCTTGTTGACTGGAAAAGAACACATAAAAATAATTGTCTTATGGTAGAAGGTGCAAGGCAAGTAGGAAAGACATATATTATTCGTGAGTTTGGAAAAAAAGAATACGAAAGTTTTATTGAGATTAACTTTATTAAAAATCAAGAATTGAAACAAATTTTTAACGGATCTTTAGATGCTGATTCCATTTATAAAAGAATGTCAGCTATGATAAATGGCGTTAATTTTGTTAAAGGAAATACTTTAATTTTTTTAGATGAAATTCAAGCATGTGGAAATGCAAGAACTGCATTAAAATTTTTAGCAGAAGATGGAAGATTTGATGTCATTACTTCAGGAAGTTTATCAGGGTTAACTTATGGAGAAGATGCTGATGAAAATACTGAAGAACCAGAGTCCGTTCCTACTGGTTATGAAATGTTTTTAACAATGTATTCACTGGATTTTGAAGAATTTTTATGGGCAGAAGGATATGAAAATGGCATTTCTTATTTAAGAGAACTTTTTGATAACAAAGAAAAAGTACCATTTGCTTTAAATGAAAAATATGAAACTTTATTTCGTGAATATATGGTTGTTGGTGGCATGCCTGAAGTTGTGGCTGACTATGTTGAAAATCATGACTTTACTAAAGTAGCTGCAATACAAGAAAAAATACTTGAAAATTATCGTTTTGATATTTCAAAGCATGCAAAAGGTGCTGAAAAAATTAAAGTTCGTAGATGCTATGAAGCAATTCCTAGACAATTAGCAAAAGAAATTACAAAGTTTCAATATTCTACGGTTGAGAAAGGACAGACAAGTAAAAAATATGGTGGAAGTATTCAATGGTTGAAAGATTCCAATATTGTCAATCCTTGTTATAATATTCATGAACCCTATTTGCCACTTATGGCAAATGCTGATGAAAATCAGTTCAAATTATATATTAATGATACTGGCTTATTGTGTGCTATGTATGGATTTGAAACTAAAAAAGCTGTTCTAGAAAATGTTATAAAAGGGAATGCTAAGGGTGGCATTTATGAGAATATAATTGCAGAAATTTTGGTTAAAAATGGATATGAATTATATTATTACAGGCCAGATGATTCTAATGAATTAGAATTTTTGATAGAAAAAAATGGAGAAGTTATTCCTGTGGAAGTGAAGGCAGGAAATACGGCAACAAAGTCTTTGAATAGATTTATTGAAAAATATAAACCAACAGTAGCTTATAAAATTGTAGATGGAAATGTTGGTGTAAACGAAAACAAATTAACTATTCCTCATTATATGGTTATGTTTTTATAATGTAGTTTTAATAAAATATATAATATACCAAATAAATATTTATTATCGGTAAATGCATATTTCTTTATTTAAATGGTTGATTTATTTTTAATATAAAAATATAATGTTAATACTTATTTTTGTTAAAAACTTATCTTAAAATTAGTTTATTATGTTTTTTTATTATTTTTTCAAAAAAATTAAAGCTTTTTATAAAAAATAGTAAAATATTTTATGAAAGTGGTTACAATTGATTATATTAATATTAAAAATACAAAAAAATCTTATATAATGAAAAAGAGGTAATAAATGAAAAAAGTAAAAATGATGAAAAAGTATGCTGACTTGATAGCAGAAGTTGGCATAGGTGCAAACAGTAATCAAGACATAGTTATTTTTGCATCGGTAGAAATGGCACAATTTGTCCATTATTTAACCTTGTCTCTATATGCTCATAAGGTTAAAAATATTGAAGTTAGTTATTCTGATCCTTTATTGATCAAACAAAAGATGTTACATACTCCTATCAAAAGATTATCCAAGGTTAATCCTTTAGATGTTGAGGCTATGAAATCTTATACTGATAGAGGAATGGCTAGAATTATGTTGGTAGGTAATGATCCTAATATCTATAGTTCTGTCGGTGTTGAAAAGGTTACCGCTTATAATAGTGCTCTTAATAAGGCTACTTTCCCTTATCGTCAAATTTATATGAACAATGAATTAGCTTGGTGTATCGCTGCTGTTCCTACTAAAAAGTGGGCGGAAAGAGTATTCCCAAAGGCTACTCCAACTCAAGCTCAAATAAGTTTGTGGGAAGCTATCTATAAAGCTTGTCGAATCGATGCTGATAATACTCCAATTGAAAGTTGGAAAAAACATATCGCTACTTTAAATCGCAATGCTAATGCTTTGAATAAGATGAAATTAAAGAGCTTGCACTATCAAAGTAAGAATGGAACAGATTTAGTTATTGGTTTACCAAATAGTTATCGTTTTGCTGCTGCTAATGCTGTTCAAAGCCGTTATAATTCAGAATTTGTTCCTAATTTGCCAACTGAGGAAGTCTTTGCTTCTCCTCATAAAGATAAGGTTGATGGTATTGTCTATTCCTCAAAGGCTTTATCTTATAATGGCAATATAATTGATAAGTTCTTCCTCAAATTTGAAAATGGTAAGGTTGTTGATTATGGTGCTGAAGTCGGCTACGATACTTTGAAAAGCATCATTGATTTTGATGAAGGCTCTTGCCGTTTAGGAGAATGTGCTTTGGTTCCTTTCCATTCTCCAATTTCAGAGATGAATATTCTTTTCTATAATACTTTATTTGATGAAAATGCTGCTTGCCATTTGGCTTTAGGGGCTTCTTTTGCTGAATGTGTTTCTAATGGTGAAGCAATGAGCGTTGAAGAACTTGAAGAAGCTGGTTTAAATCAAAGCCGTGAGCATGTTGATTTCATGATCGGTACTGAAGATCTTTCGATTATTGGTACTGATAAAAACGGTAAAGAAATTGTCATTTTCAAAGATGGCGATTTCGCTATTTAATTAAATTTATATAAGTATTCAAAGAGCATCCAGTTAAGATGCTCTTTTTGACTATTGTAAAAATATTTAGTACAATAATGGCGGTGATGTTATGAATAGAAATTATTCAAAAATTATAGTTTCAACTTTACTCAATATGTTGAAAACTACCCCATATGATGAAATCAGTGTTGCTACATTATGCCGTACAGCTGGTGTTTCAAGACAGAGTTTCTATTATTATTTTGCTGATTTAAATGATTGTTTAATGTCCATAATTATTGCTGAAGGCGTCAATGTCAGAAAAAATAGTTCTTATAATAATATCCGTGAATTGTTGATGGATTTATATAATTACATCTATACAAATAGAGTTATTTTTACTAATATTGCTACCAGTAGCCAAGCTGGTGTTTTGTATGATAAAATCCAAAAGCTTGGAAAAGATATTCTCCGTTCAGAAATTACTAAATGGATTCCTGATGTTGAATATTTGAGTGCCGATGATATGGATTATATTTTAAGTTTCTATTTTGCTAATTTTATCTCTTCTATTTCACTTTGGATGAAAAAAGGATTTTCTACCACTCCAGATTATGAAATAGTTCATTTTATCTTGGTGACTGATGGTATGGTTAAAGAGTGGGTAAGAAGATTTATTGCCTTTAATAAGAGGAAAGCTTTACCTGATCATTCTGTCTATTCAAAATATATTGGCACAGCGAATATGAATAATAATGGGGAAAAATTATGATAGATTTTTATAATCCTACGCATATCTATTTTACTAGTTATGAAAATATAGGTATATTGATAAGAAAATATGGCTTTAGTAAAGTTGTTTTACTATGCGGTAGTTCTTATTTGAAATCTTCGGGCATTCTCGATAATATTCTAAACAAATTAAAAGAAACTAATATTATTAGCTATGTTTATTCAGGGATAACAGCTAATCCGGATTTAAAGAATGTTGAAGAGGCTTTGAATTTAACAAAAGAAGTCAAACCTGATTTATTATTAGCTGTCGGCGGTGGCAGTGTTTTGGATTTAGCAAAAAGCGTTGCCAATAATTTTTATTATGATGGCGATATACTTGATTTCAATAAAAAGAAAACTATGCCCACTAAGGCTTTACCATTAGCTACAATAATTACAATTGCTGCTAGCGGTAGTGAAATGTCTTCTTCCTGTGTTATTTCAGATCGGAAGACTAATTTCAAAGGGGGCTTTAATTCTCCGACCAATTATCCATTGTTTTCTATTTTAGATGCTAGTTTAACAAAAAGTGTTTCCGAGTTTCAAACTTGCTGTGGTCTTGTTGATATAATTTCGCATAGCTTTGAAAGATATTTTTGTAAATCTGAAGAGTATCAGGTCTGTGATCTTTTTGCTCTTGGCGTCATAAGAAATATTGTTGATTTAACGCCGAAATTATTAAATAATTTAAATGATGAAAATTTGAGAAAAGCAATGATGGAAACGGGTTCGGTTTCCCATAATGGATTTACTTCTTTTGGTAAATTAACTTCCATGCCTTGTCATTTTGTAGAACATTTAATTTCAGGGAAATATCCTGAAATCGCTCATGGTTTAGGTCTTAGTTGGCTTTTAGGACCTTTCATGAGAAGAAATTATGAAGTATTAAAAGATAAGATAAAGAAATTTGGTCATTTTGTCTTCGATGAAGATGATCCTAAAGTTGCTTTGGATAAATTTGATGAATATATCAATTCTTTACCATTTAATAAAACAATGGAAGATTTCGGTATTACTAGTACAGAAAAAGAGTATTATCTTTCTTTATTGAAACCAGCTCTATAAAAGGAGAATTTTATGATATCGGATAAAGATTTAAAAGATGTAGATTTTTTAGTTTTTGACGCTATTAGAAAAGAAAGAATTCGTCAGGATGATCATATAGAATTGATCGCTAGTGAGAATTATGTTTCAAAAGCAGTTTTAGAAGCACAAGGTTCTATAATGACAAATAAATATGCGGAAGGTTATCCTGGGCATCGATATTATGGCGGATGTGAATATGTTGATATTGTGGAAAATCTAGCACGTGATAGAATAAAAAGACTTTTCAACTGCGAATATGCTAATGTTCAACCCCATTCTGGTTCTCAGGCTAATATGGCGGTATTTCGTACTTTATTAAATCATGGTGACAGGGTTTTAGGTATGAAACTAGATGCTGGTGGCCATTTATCTCATGGCAGTGCTTTATCTTTCAGCGGTCAAGATTATCAAGTCTTTTCTTATGGTCTAGATCCAAAAACTGAAAGACTTAATTATGATGAAATTTTAAAATATGCTAAAGAAGTGCAACCGAAGATGATAATTGCTGGGGCTTCGGCTTATCCACGAATTATTGATTTTAAAGAATTTAGACATATCGCTGATGAAGTTGGCGCATATTTATTTGTTGATATGGCTCATATTGCTGGTCTTATTGCTGCTGGTCTTCATCCTAGTCCAATTCCTTATGCTCATGTTGTTTCTTCAACAACGCATAAGACTTTGCGCGGTCCTCGCGGTGGATTGATTCTAGCAAATGATCTTGAGCTTGGAAAACGTATTGATAAAAATGTTTTTCCTGGAGTTCAAGGCGGTCCTTTAATGCATGTTATTGCGGCTAAAGCTGTGGCCTTTGAAGAAGCTTTAAAGCCAGATTTTAAAGATTATCAAAAACAAATTGTAAAAAATGCTGATGTTTTAGCTAAGACATTAGTATCAAAAGGTTATCATTTAGTCTCCGGTGGTACCGATAACCATCTGATGTTAGTAGATGTGAAATCTCATGCTAATATCACTGGTAAAAAGGCTCAGGATGTTTTAGGGAAATGCAATATTACAGTGAATAAGAATTCTATTCCTAATGATACGGAAAAGCCTTTTATTACTTCGGGTATCAGGCTTGGAACACCAGCTTGTACGACAAGAGGTTTTGTTGAAGAAGATATGGTAGAAGTTGCAAACATCATCGATTTATGTTTAACTAACTCTGATGATGAAGAAAAACTTGATGAGGCTAAACAAAGAGCACTCAAACTTATAAGAAAGTATCCTCTTCCTTATTGATAAAATAGTATATTTAATTTGTTAATTAGTTTATAATAATTGTTGAACTGAAAGTGAGGTTTTATGAAAGAAGACAATACAAATATGGAAAAAAATACAAATGAATCCGGGCAAATAAAAAAGAGTTTCTTAGATTTTAATTTTTCTTGGATAATGCTTGTCATCGATTTAGCATTAATCTTCGGACTTGGAACTTTGAATCTCAATGTTATGCAACAACACTCTTTGGCAATGCAAAGCACATTATATATTGTTATTGTTGTCGGTGTTTCTTTAATTGCTAATTTCTTATTTTATACATTAGGTAAATTAATCGGTGGTTTAATCGGTGGTTACCAAGTTACTAAAGTTGTGTTTTTCGGAATGACAATAATATTTAAACATGATGGAAAAGATAATGATGTTTCTTTTAAAGTTAATAACATTTTAGATTTCCACCTTGTTATGACTCCGAAAAAAGAAAAGACTTGCCATTATGGTTATTTATTAGGCGGTATGGTCGGATATATTTTGATCAATGTTGTCGCATTATTATTAGCTTTATTGGTATTTTCCGGTGATAAGATCATCAGTTATTCTATCTTATTTGGCATTGGTTATGGTTTCATCGTTGCTTTATATGAATTATTCCCATGTCGATTAGATTATGTTAATGATTGCTTTATTTTAATTAAGACAACTCATAAAGAAGATTTATTAGCCTATGAAAATGAATTGAAGAATATTCGCCATTCATTGCTTGGTGAAGATCTTGAAATCATTGAATTTGATAATTATGATAGCTATTACAAATCACATGTCAGATATTATCAATATATGGATGCTTTATTAAAAGATGATATCGATAAAGCCATCAATATTTTAGAAGATACCTTCAAGTATATTGATTGGTATACCGATGATTTAAAAACTAAAATGATTGCAGAGAAGTTATTTATCTTACTTTCTTCAGAAAGTTTTGACGAAGCTGAAAATTATTATTCTTTACAAAAGAAAGATTTCCAAAATAGTATTGTTTCTTGTGGTGAATTATCAATGTATAAAACAGCAGTTCTCATCGAAGGTATTATCAACAACATGAAAGAAGATACCGAAACAGTAGTAAATAAATACGCAGCATATTTAGCTTCTCATAAAGATTTAAAGAACGCTAGATTTTTAAAAGAACAAGAGTTATTCAATAAATCACTTGCCGTAGTAAATAAAGCAAGACCAGGTTGGAATCTTGTTATACCACAAGTAGCTTAACTAAAGAAAATGCCGAAAGGCATTTTTTGTTTGATTTTTAAAAAAATGCGTGATAATATTAATGAGCACGAAAGTGCTACTTGGGGATGTTTTGGTTTCGACAGGTAAGGATGAGTCAACAAGGCAGCCGAGTGGTGACGTTATCACCAAAAAAAAGATAAATGCCAAAAAACTTTATCATGTAAATAATGCTCCTGCCATGATGGCAGCAGCTGCTTGCTAGTTTTTTAAAACTCCGCAGCTCAGGGCTTAGCCCAGCATAGTCGTCTCTTCTCGCTATCATTCGGAGAGGTTACGGCAAACTAAGAATGATTGCTTCTTTATAGGCTGACATATAAAGAATAAGAATTAGTCAGCACCAAGATCTGGCAGTCGTTTGCAGCTAATAGATCTTAATTTATGCAAACTAAGCTGTAGTCTTCTTGATGGTGCCTTATTTGGACACGAGTTCAATTCTCGTCATCTCCACCATAAGAAAAGCATAGGTTTGATACAAATTGTGTCAGACCTTTTTCATTGCGGATAGGAAAATTTATCCTTTCCGCCAGCAAACTATAGAACCTTTTAGAAGTGCCAGAAAACATTTTTATGAGGCTCTTTTTCTTTTAAGATATTGCTACGGAACGAAAGCCTCATCAACGGGACGATAGGTATTGCTACGGAACGATTGATATTTTTTATAAAATCTCATTTTAGTCTCGACATTATTCCGCGAGCCGAAAAGATGGATTTTTTCAGCTTTTTATGGTAAAATAAGTGGAGATTTAGAATGCTTATGTAAGCTTTCGTGGGAGTTGCAAGATCAAAGGAAAGTATTGTGGAACCGTGCTATTGCTACCAGAAATATTTAAATCGCCAAGCATAGTTAATTGCTTCATTTCCAAACACAAATGCATAAGCATATTCCAGGTAATGCCAATTTCTAGAGAATTGCTTAGCAAAAAGCTAAGAAAATGCACCAATGGTATCTATTGGTTTATGGAACAGTTTTACACGTACGATGGCGATTACAAACTTATATCGTCAAAGCCATTTGCAACGTTATAAAATAGGAGGCAATATGAGTACAAATAGTGATAAAATAAAAAGATACGAACGGCTTGCCATAAAAAAGCCGAAGTACTACGTTTCTATCGGCGATTTATATTCCGATGACGGCGATTTCAAAACCGCAACGATGTACTATCAAAAAGCCGTCGACAACGGCGTTTTGGCATATACTATTCTTGGCGACACTTGGGGCTACCGCTCTCAATACAAAAAAGCGTTCGACGCTTATACGGCGGGCGCAAACAAAGGCGAAGCTGAGTGTTTTGCCCGTCTCGGATTTTGCTATGAAACTGGTTATGTAAAAATCGATATTCAAAAAGCAATCGAGTGTTACGCCAAAGCCTCAGATTTGGGTGTGGCGACAGCGGCAAGATCTCTCGGCGATTTGTATTATTTCAATACTCCGATTGAAGATTCCGAGATTGAAAACGTTAAAAATGCGTTGAAATATTACGAGCGTGCTTTTTATCTCGGCGACGTTCAAATTGCAAAGAAGATAGGCTTTATCTACTTAAACAATGAAGAACTGAAAGACGTTCCCAAAGCCATAGAGTGGTACGAAAAGGGATTGAGCCTTGGCGACCATTCCCTCAACTTCGACTTGGCATACGTTTATCTCAACGACAGATTCGTGCCGCACGACTACAAGAAAGGTTTGGCATATCTTTTGGACGGCGTAGAGCACAACGACCCCGAGAGTCTTTATATGCAAGCCCGCGTATACGAAGAAGGTTGGTATGGAATAGAACCTGACGAGAGAAAGTATATTCATTATCTTAAAAAAGCGGCAAGGCTTGGTCAGGACGACGCCTTGCTCGACTTAGGGTACTACTATTATGATAAAGGCAAATACGACGACGCGCTCGATTGCTTTGCCTCATCAGATTTGAACGTTGTCGGATTATATTGGGCAATGGCGACAATTTATGAGGCAAAAAAGAAAGATTACAAAAACGCGCTTTTCTATTATCGTATGGCAATGGAAGATGATTATCCGGACGCAATCGAAAGAATGGCAGAAGCGTATCTCGGCGATGAATTAGGACTTGAAAAGGACGAAAAAACCGCTCTTAAACTTTTCAAACGAGCAGCAAAACTCGGAAACGCCGCCGCACAATATAATCTCGGTATGGCGTATGCTTGCGGGTATTACGGTGTGACCGCCGACAGGGAAACGGCACTTTATTGGCTGAAAAAGAGCGTCAAGGGCGAAAATCCTATGGCGTGTCTGCAAGTGGGACTTTATTACTACTACACCGTCAAAACCGAAGCGGCTTATAAAAAAGCCTTTGAATTATTTACTAAAGCATATAATTTTGGCGAAGAAGAAGCCATTATCAATATTGGACTTTGCTATCTTCAAGGCAATGGCGTAAAAGAAGACAAAAAAGAAGCGGTTAAGTGTTTTAGGACTGCTGCTGAAAAGTACAGTTCGGGTGTTGCGTATCACAATCTCGGAATCTGTTATGAAAACGGATTTGGTGTGAGAAAAGACTATAAGAAAGCAATTGAAATGTACGGCAAAGCGGTAGAGAACGACGAAAAAGCAGGACTCGAAGCGATTAAGCGAGTCTACTTAAAAATGAATGTTAATCAGGCTTAGTTATTTTAAATTATGGTGGTATGCAATAATATAACAAAGATAAGCATTTATTGCAAAATGGCAAGGAAATCACAACTTAAAAAGGTGGCTTTTTTGAACCTTCTATTTATTTAAGCAGTATAGAATGCTTATGGTCATTGACTATTATCCACTCGTGAGACTGGATCGTGGACAGCGTAGTGCCTAGAACCACGTTAAAAGGCTAGAGCACATTCGGTAACGGAAATAGTTACAGACCTCCTACTTGTTGGGAGGTTTTCCTTTGTTTGCTGTACGCACTTTTAAACGGTGTACGCAAATTGTATTAAAATAGGTAATTCCACACATATTGTAATTATAAGGTTGATACTTGTTGTCAGCCTTTTATTTTTAAACAAACACGCTAAAATTGCATTATTTAAGTGATTTGTGCTTATATTTTTGTGTTTTGTCATCAGATCCGGCTTTATTCGTAATGAATTTATAGCTAAAATCTGGTGACTTTTTGTTTTTAAAATAGCTGCTTACACGATTTATAACAAGGGTGCTAGTAAATTACACGATTATTGCTAGAGGTGCTAGTAAATTGACACGATTATAAAAAAAGTTGAGAAAATTTTTAAAATTGTCCTAATTAAGTTTCTTATTTAATGGATTTTTTAGCAAAAAAGTGTTATAATTATCGCATATAAAACAATCGGGAGGTATAACTTATGAATTATGCCGAAGCAATAAAGAGATTAAGAAATAAGATGCTTATGACTCAAACTGAATTTGCAAATATGCTCGGAGTTTCTTTTGGGACGGTCAATAGATGGGAATCTGGAAAGTTTGAACCAACTATGAAACTTAAACGAAAGCTTGCTCCATTGTTTGAGAAACATGAAGTTAAAATTGATAACTAAGGAGATAAAATAACTATGGAATTAAAAGATATTAAGGCTATAAATCAACGAATCTATGAATTGGATGATAAAATTTCTAGAGAAAGTAAGGTCATCTTTATTTCAACATTAGTATTTATTTTAACAAAAAATACAGACTTCCAAAATGTTGGAAAGCTTACTGAGTTTGTTAATTTTGCGGATGAAAAAAATAAGCCAGTAGATCAACTTATAAATCTCGCTAAGAATGAAATAGAAAAAATGGGGTTGGTCGATAGTGCAAAAATTGCTGTTTTAGGTTCATTAGATACAATCAGCGGTGCCAACACAAAGCTAAATAGTAATAAAACAGAGTTAAAAAGTTTTATTTCTGACTTTATTTCAAAATATTTTGTATCAATAAAACCTGAAGATTTGTTTTTCGAAACTCTTTATATGGAAATCGATAAAAAGGCAGGGAAAAGTGATGATGGTATAGTTCTAACTCCAGTTTTTGCTGCACAACTAATGGTTGATTTAGCAGAAATTGATTATAAAAAAGATGTTATTGCGGACTTATGTAGTGGTACGGGTTTATTCAGTTTGCTTTCCTATTCGAAAATGTTAAGTGATATGAATGCTGATTTAAATAGTGGATTAATTTCTCAAGAAGAATATAAAGATTATTTAAAAAGACTATATAATTCAATTATCGCAAATGATAATGATCCTAAAATGGCTACATTATGTCTTGCTAATTTCTTGTTAAAATCATTGAATCACTCTTTGCTTTTCTCTGAGAATGTTTTAGATTTACAAAAATCAAATTTCAAAGTAGAAAACGTGAGAATACAGCCTACAAAAGCAATTTTAAACCCACCATATGAGGATAAATTAAAGCCTTTAGAAATTGTCGAAAAAAATATTCAACTGGTTAAAAATAATGAGAATTCAGGTAACAAAGTTATCGTAATCATTCCTCCTCAAAAGTTTGGACAAAAAAAGGATATATTCTCAAGAATTTTGAACTTAGCAACTTTGGTCAGTGTGATCAAAACACAAGATGATTTGTTTAAAGATAGTGGTAAAGCTCAACCTGCATCTATCTTCGTTTTCAATGTTGATAAACCACATACTAAGGATGACATTGTTCATTATTATAATTTCACTGACACTGGCTATGTATATTTAAAAGATAGTGGTTTAGTTGATAAAAATCATACATATGAAGACAAGAAAAAGATTCTTCTTGAGAAAATTAGAAACGCATCTAATGACTTAAAAGAAGATGAAATAACAAGAAGTTGGGACAATTTTTATGATGTTAATATGGAGTTAGAGATAGCCACAAAGATTGATCCAAACAAGATAAAGACAAGTAATGAAGAAGCTGATATTACACTTGAAAATATTACTATTAAGAAAATGCTTAAGGAAAAACAAAAACTCATCAATGACTCAGATAACTCATTTATAGATAAAGATGGAACATTTGAAAAATATATCATTGATATTTTAAGTGAGGATTAATTATGAAAAATGTTATATGGAAAGCTTATAAATTAGGCGATTTGTTTGAAAGAACTACTCCTCCTGCTACAAATTGCACAGCAAAAGAATTAGATATTTATGATGAGCCATTTGATGGAAGCGTTGCTTTAATTACGAGAGCTGAAACAAATAATGGAATTAGAGGATACATTAAAAATAATGGTTATCCTACTTTAAAGAGAGGCATTACTTATAATGATCAATTTTCTTTATTCCTATTTCATAATTATGAATTTACAACAATCAAAGACCATCTATCGATTCTTCATAGTAAATATGAAAAATTAAATGTTTTAATGCTAGAAGATAAAGATGTAGATAATTTTCTTATAATTATATTTAATAAAATATTTAGTAAAGAAATCTTTAATTTTAATTATACTGGTGCAGATTTTAAATTTACAAGAGAAATCATCATGCTCCCATGCTTAGAAGTTGCTGAAGGCGAGGATTACATCTGGGAAGAAAATGGTAAACATTACACTTTGGCTGTTGAGTATATAAAGAAATTGATGGATCAAGCAAAAGAATTGTGTGAGCAAAAAACCATCAGACTGTATGAGGCCGAGAGGGCGAAGTATGAGGCCGAGAGGGCGAAGTATGAGGCTGGATATGAAAGAGAGAAGAGTCTTTTAGTGTGGAAAGGTTTTAAATTGGGAGAGTTGTTTGATTTTTCTGGTAATCATATAATAAAAAGCCAAATTAAAAATCTCACCGTCTACGATGAATATGAACCAGGTACGGTTGGAAATGTAACTGCTTCAAAGGAAAATAACGGAATTGTCGGTTATATAACAGAAACTGACGAAATAATGGCAAAAAAGAAAAAACATATTTTAACTATAGCATCAGATGCCGCCTATGCTGGTATTTGTTATTACCAAAAGGATTATGTGGTTTCTACTGGACATAATAAAATGATTGATTTGGCAATTCCAGAAATGAAGAAGCTATTTGAAAAAGAAGAACTTCTTTATTCATTTATGGCTAAGATGCTAACAAAGATTTTCTGCAAAACATTTTATGGATTTAGCAAATCGATTACAGAAGATGATTTTTATAAAAATTTCATCATGCTCCCATGCTTAGAAGTTGCTGAAGGCGAGGATTACATCTGGGAAGAAAATGGTAAACATTACACTTTGGCTGTTGAGTATATTTCTTATATTTATTTATCTGGTAGGGTTAATAAAAATCAAAAGCTGATTGATACCTATTCATATCAGTATTAAGGAGGAACGTTATGGATCACAATTTTTGGAATTTTCAAACAATATTAAATAAATATAAAGTTATCAACGTTCCATACTATCAAAGAGAATATGTATGGGGAGTTAAAAATGATGGAAGGAACTTATATAAGTTTATTGACGACATTTTTACTCAATATAAAGAAACTCCAGAAGGTAATTATTTTATAGGGACTTTAGCTTTTTGCAGTGACGAATTAAATGATGTCATTGATGGTCAACAACGTTTGACTAGTTTAATTCTTATTTTAACAAAATTAGCTCAATTAAAATGTTCAAAAACAATAAAGGAAAAGCATAAAAAAATACTATTTCCTAACAACGACAATCAATTTGTTATCCAAGAAGAAAACTATTTAACCGAAGAATTGAAGTGTTTTTTAGGTTATCCTAATCATTTTGATACACAAGGAAAAACAGCTGGAATAAGCAAAACAATTGATAGAATCACAAGTCAAATTAATAATGCGTGGAGTGGAAAAACAGAATCTTGGTATGATGGATTGTATAATTTTATTTTGAATAAGGTTATGTTTATTTCACTTGAATATACTAACATTGGTGATTCGTTAAAATATTTTTTAAATATCAACTCGTTAAGTATTCCATTAACGCAAAGTGATATATTTTATTCAATCTTTTCGCAGGCTCTTAGAATATCTAAAAGTACAGACTCTATTTTTAATATAAAGGAAAAAGTAGCAAAATTAGCTGCAAATAAAGGCTTTGAAAAAGAGATTGATGAATATAAAAAATCTTATGAAAAAGAAGAAAAGAATATTGATAATGTTATCTATATCTTCTTAAATGCGCTGTATCAAACAGATCCTAATATTTTATCTCTAAATGAAACAGGCATTGGAAAATGGATGTCTTTCTACAAAACGGATGTATTTAAAGACGCAATCACAGCTAAGGATTTTGTAGATAAATTTAATCGTTATTTAAATGACTTGAATTATATATGTGATTACTTTACAAATAAAGTAGGTCTAGATAGTAAATCTTCTATCTATATATCTTGGATTTTACTGCAATATGAAAATTATTTTGATCTTCTTAAATTTTTAGTAGAGTTATTTAAGACAAGACACAACTATATCGATGGTAAAGCAACTCTTTATGTAACAGGAACAAACAACATCGATAATATTAAACTTGAAGAAATTGCAACCAGACTTAATTTGACATTGATTAATAATTACATAAGAAGTAACAATAAAAGAATGGATGGCTTCATCACCAATATTAAATTAACTTCAAGTGGAGATTATGCTTTAAGTTTGAATGACATTTTAGATAACATTGATTTTGATTCTATTTTTAATCTTAACTACAATGACCATAAAGAAAAAGGTAATACAAAGATTAAGGATGAAAGCAGAATAATAAAAGTCATTTTTGCACTTCAAGAATCTTTTCTTAATTATGTAGCAGCAGGCAAAAGTAAGACAATTGGTGAATACTTAAATAATATTTTATCGCTAGCTGAGAGCTTCTCAATTGAACATTTATACAGTGTAAAAGAATATGAAGACACTACAAGATTAGCTAATTGGAATAACAAAAAAAGTAAATTTAAAGATGGAAATGAATTTGACGTAGCTAGATTTAATTTTGCTAATTTAAGTTTACTTAATAAGAGTTTAAATTCGTCTGTTAATGATAGTGAAATATTGGATAAACTTCAAAAATATAAAACGGCAAGAAAAATTAATGGTTGTGAATGGGAATATTTAATTCAATCCTTAGTAAAGGACTCTGAATATTATTTGAATACAGAAATTAGTAAGCTTTGTCTTCCTGAAAGAACAATAATAAATATAGATCAAAATACATGGGAAATTTCGCCAAACAACAGGGAATTTAACACAAAGTTGCTTAAATTAGTTGTAGAAGAAATTTCTAAGTGATAAAAAGGTGCTCCTTGCTAGTGTAATAACTAGTAGGAAACACCTCTTTTTTATTGTCTAAAGAATAACTCTGGAATGTTGTAGGCGATATCTTTTATATCGTCAACGACTGATCGCTTGTCACATTCGAGAATAGAAGGCTTAAGTTTATATTCACCATTAACTTTAATTACGTATTGGTCCTGGTGTTTCTTGATGTAATCGGCAGTATCACGTTCAAATCCGTTTCTTTGAAGGAAGATTGTCAATTCATTAGTCGAGCCATATTCTACATATTCATACCAGTCATTTTTGAATGGCTGCCCATTTGTTTTAAGCCTCTTATACTCATTTGAAAAGCGTAAGAAGTAATTTGCGATGCTGAAAAGGATGACGTTTTCAATTATCTGAAGCGTATCACCAATGACAATGTTTTTGTGCTGCTGTGAATTGTTGTATGGTACGACACTGCGGTCAGGAAGCTGAACCATTTCACCGTGTTGAAGATTATGATTTAATGTGTCCTGAAGTAATTGCTTCAAGCCATAGCTATTCATCCAGCGAGTAAGGATTACCGCATAGTAATTGATTTTATTTCCATTCCCAAGTGTCTTTTTTTCATAAATTGACCATTTGAAAACATCGTTTAATTTCCATAAGAAATCTCTCAAATCGTTGTATTCAACGTTGCCATTTACTAAGTCTGGATATTTAAGACCTTCTTCATTTATCGCATATACCAAACGTTCTGTTTGATCAGGCGAAACATTGATATCATCATCTGGTTCAGCTTTTTTGGCAGTTGTATCAGTAAAGTGTGATTTTATCTTAGCAATTGATTCTTCATTTAAGACTGAGTTAAATTGTTCTCGCACAACACTTTGCCTATCTTTCATGATATCCCTAAGTAGAATAAGGCTTGTTTTACGCATGAGATTATATTCTTCGTCTTTAACGTTATCTGGATGAGGAATTTGTGTATTTCCTTTAGCCAAATTCTCGACTATGGTCATTTTATTACAAAGAGATAAAGATTCTATAAGAGCGACTTTTTGATCCGGAACATCTTTGATTAACAACTCCTTAATGGTATCCATAGAAGTGTGCTTTTCTTGGCGGATAATAAAGACATTGCCATATAGGTTATACTCGATTCTTCCAACTCGGCCTAGCATGTTCTTGAATTCAACAGCGCTCATTGTGCCAGCATTGCCAATATTGCAACTAACGGCTAGTTGCAAATGTTCTCAGTGTAAAGCAAGACATAATGAGACCGAAATTGATATAAAAAGTAGCAGAGTTTAAAGTATTAATTAATAGTTTTAAGTTATTTTATATATTTAGTTTTTGTATTATATATAATTTTTGATTTATATTTATCATTGTTTTTATAGATTTAAAATAAAATTAAAAATAGACTAGTAATAATTTTAATTTGTATTTTTATTTACTTTTTCAGTGTCTTATTTTATAATTGGGTTGTAACCCGGAACACAATTCAAAGGTGGAGATTGAAAATGAATAAAGAAAAAGATCCAAAGAAGAGAATTTTAACAACTTGTGTAAAAATGTTTATTGAAAAAGGGTATAAAGAAACTACCATGATGGATATTATTAAAGGGGCGAATGTTTCAGCTAGCACTTTTCAAAATATTTTTCATACTAAAGATGGTGTTCTTTCGGAATTGATTTCCTTTATGTTTTCTCATCAGTTTGATGTTGCTGGTAGTGTTTTAGATTCTTCGATGAATGGAGTTTCTATCTATGCGATTGAGACGGGAATTCAACTTGCTTTAGTGGAACAAAATGAAAAATTAAGAGAAATATATGTTGAAGCTTATACGCAACCGAAGCTTTTGGATATAATTCACCGTAAGACTATGGTGAAACTCAAAGAGATTTTTGCTCATTATCTTTCTTCGTGGAATGATAGTGATTTTTATGAAGCGGAAATTGGTAGTGCGGGAATGATGAGAGCTTATATGGCTCGTCCTTGTGATATGTATTTTACTTTTGAAAGAAAGTTGAATAGGTTTATTTCAGCAGCTTTTGATATTTATCATGTTCCCGGTGTTGAACAGGAGAAAGTTAAAAATATTTTATTTGCAGTTGATTTAAAAAGAATCAGCAATGATGTAATGAATAAATTATTTAAACAGTTAGAGATGGCTTTTGATTTTAAATTTTCTACGGAGGGAGAAAAATATGAAATTTAAAAAATGGTGTTTTGTCAGCGTCAGTTTAATTCTTCTTTCTTTTCTTTCAGGATGTAATAAGGAGCATATTCATAATCTTGAAGAGAATTATGAAACTTCTGAAACGCATCATTTTAAAAAATGTTTGGATTGTGGTGAAGTTGTTATAAATGAAGAACATCATTTTGTTGAAAATGGTAATTTTAGAATTTGTGATGTTTGTAATTATTCTTTATCTTTATCTGAAGAAGCTTTATTTAATAAATGGATGGCTGGAAAAGAGTATTCTTGTAGTTATGAAGGGGAATATTCTTTTGTTGAAACTGTAAATGAATATAAAGATGATAAGGTAATCTTTAAAGCTTCTCTTTCCGAAGGCAAAAAGGATAACCAATATTATTACATCAATGATGTTGATTCTTTAAATGATGAAGGTGTTTTAAAAAGAGAATCTCATAATCTTAAGGTGATTAAAAATATAGTTGTCGATGGAAAAAATAAAACAAAATATTATATAGAAGAAGTTGATTCATCAGAAAATCGAATAGAAGGAAGTTATGTAAGTCCTGATTATGCTGATAGTATTGAAAATCAAAAAATAGCGAATTATTTTGAAGATTATTTTTTAAAAAAGTATGATACATATTCATCTTTTATAGAAGGTATAAGAAAAGGTTTTTCTAAAGAATATCAAAGAGAACCAGATGAATTGAAATTTATCGGCAATGAAGATGGTTCGATAGATTTTTTAATCGGCATTGTCGGTGAAATGGTAAATGAAGATTTAGTTAAAGAAGTTGGTTATCAGAAAACCACTTATGATGATAAATATTATGTCAGAGCAGAAAATGGAAAAATTACTGGTTTTGTAACTGACTTACATGATACTAATATCTATGATAATAAAAAAGAAGTTATTAGATATAATAGAACTTTAAATTATTCATATTCTTTTGATAAGAAACTTTTTGATAGTATTTCAATAGAAACTGATGTAACAGAAAATGATTATTATGGTTTAGTAAATTTCATGATTGAAGGATATCCTTTAAGATATCATGACTATGCTTATGTTGATACAGTTTATACTGCTAAAGAAGCAACAGAATATTTAGATACTTTAATCGCTTTCATAATTTCTTCTAGAGAATCTGATGCAGATTGTATAGCTTTATATATGGATGAAGAATATAAAGTTCCATTTGTTGAAAAAGAGATAGAAAATGATGATGATTTAAATATTTATGTAAGATTTGAAATGCCGGAAAATCTTACGTCAGAAATCTGTGTTTTTGATAATGGAGAACGTTCTTGGGTATATTTAGTCTATATAGATGAAGCTGGATCGGTATTTAAAGCTGGAACAATGTATAGTGAATATAAAATTAAAACTATCAATGGAGAAAAGTGGAAAGAAGGGGATTCTACCGATATAGTTTGTGAAGGTGGAAAAACATATATTATTGTGTTTGATACACCGAATTTAATGGGATAATTGTTAATAGGAGGGCTGATCTTCAGCTCTCTTTTTTTGAAAAGAAAAATATTGTATTTATTTTCTTTTAATTTTTCTTTTATTTTAGTTAAGTATTCTTTATAATTTATGTGAACGTGTTCATAAAAAGGTGAAAATATGCCAAAACAAATTCAAGTTGGAAAAGAAACCATCATTCAAGAAGCTAAAAAATTAATTGAAGATAAAAAATTTGAAGAACTCAACTGCCGTTCCATCGCTAAAAGAGTGGGGATAGGAGTTGGTACTTTATATCATTTTTTTAATTCTAAAGATGATATTTTAGCAAGTGTTTTATTAGATGATTGGAAAGCGGATCTTAGTTCTATCAATTTGAATAATGATTTTTTAATTGGAATAAAAGATATTTATAATTGTATCTATTCATTTTCAGTAAGATATCATTCTCTTTGGGAATTTTATAGTTCATCTAATAGTGTATATATTTCATTTAATTCGCGACATTCTATTTTGGTAGATCAGATTTCTCAGATGATCTCTAAGCTTCTTTCTAACAATGAAAAAAGTTTTGATAGTTTTGAAGTGACTTTCCTGGCTGAATCTATTTTGGTTTATGCTACGAGACTATATGATTTTTCAAAATTAGAAAAGATATTCATTAAAATTATAGGAGGCTAAATAATGGATAAGTCATTTAAAAATATCCGAATAATGGATAATTTCTATCAATCTTCTTCCTTTTTCCCAATGCCTCTTTGCTTGGTAGGTACTTTGGATGAAAATGGCAAAAACACAAGCTTTGGAGCTTACTCTTTGTGTTTCCCATATTACATCGCTGGTAAAGGTTTTTATGCGATGATCCTTGAATGTCGTAATTCATCGAATACTTGTAAAGGTCTTTTACGTCATGGAAAATGCACTTTGAATTTCCTTCCATTCTCAAAAAAGAATTTCACTGAACATGTAAGACTTGGTTTTCCTGGTGATACTCCAGAAGAAAAGATGAAAGATTTCCGCTTTACAGTTGGAGATGGACTTAGCAAAGAAAAAGATCCGAATGGTAATTATCCAAAGATTATCAATGAAGCTTTACAAGTATTTGAATGCACTTGGGTTAAGGAAATGGATAATGCTCAAGATGATAAAGTGCAAGATGAATATGATGGACCATATCATGATTTCAATGGTATCACTTCGAAGTTCGGCGCTCATTTCATTTTGAAAATTGATAATATTTTACTCAAAGATAAATATTATGATGCCTTGATCAATGGTGTTAATAGAAAAAATTTCTGCCCACTTCCAACAAACTGGGGTTACCGCGATTCTAAATATTTCTGGTGTTCAGATTATAAGAAACCAATAGCTGTTGGCATTCCTGATAAAGAAGTTGATATCACTTCGGTAAGATATGCCGCAGATCGCTTAAATACCGATATTAAATTCAGTGATGATGCTTTAAAAACTATTGTCAAAGTTCCAAGACCATTCTTAAAGACTGTTTTACTCGGTTGTGTCAAATGGGCTGATGAAAATAATTGCAAGTTGATAACCGAAAAGGAAATGAAGATTATCAACGACAAACGCTCAAAAGAAAAACAAAAGAAATAGTCAGAATATGAAAGTAGTATTAGCTGGTGCCTATGGTAAATTAGGCGTCGAAATTTTAAAAGAATTGGTAAAGCAGGGACATGAAGTTGTCGCTGCTGATATGCTGGAAAAAGAAGTACAAGGTTTGGATACTTCAAAAGTTACATTTAAAAAAATCAATGTAACTGATAAAGCCACTTTAAGTGGCTTATGTGAGGGAGCGGAAGTTGTTATTTCAACAGTTGGTTTAACAACTTCTTCAGCCACTATCAGCAATTATGATATTGACTATAAAGGAAACTTAAATATCCTTGAAGAAGCTAAAAAATCCGATGTCAAACATTTTGTTTATATTTCAGTTATTAGAGCGGATGAAGCGGAAGATGTTCCAATGGTTCATGCTAAATTCTTATTCGAAGAAGAATTGAAAAAAAGCGGTATAAACTATGTTATTCAAAGACCAACAGGATATTTCTATGATATTGTCAAAGTCTTTAGACCGATGATAGAAAGTGGAAAAGTATCTTTATTAGGAAAAAAAGATGTCTCTGCCAATGTCATTGATACCACAGATTTTGCTGAATTCATCGTCAAATCTATGTTAGATGAAAATAAGCTTTATAATGTCGGTGGTAAATAAGTTTATACTTATCGTCAAATAGCTGAAATGTGTTTTGAAGCGGCAGGAGTTAAAGGAAAAATCAGTTCCGCTCCAGCCTGGTTATTCACAGTTTTAGCTAACCTTCCAAAGAATAAGAAAAATGGTAAATGGGCAGTTATACGCTTTTCTAAATTCACATTAACTCATGATATGGTCGGTGATACCATGTATGGAGAAAAATCTTTTAAACAATATATAAAAGATAGTTTTGTGAAAGGAAATAAGTAAATGTACTTTTGGCCTTTAACATGTATTTTCTTATTGGTATCAGCAATTTGCTGTGCAATAGGTTTTAAAAAATTTGTTTACTTCTTATCAGTCGGTTATGGATTTTCAGTAATCGGTTTAGGTATTGCTTATCAAGTAGTAAGTTTTATGCACGATATCTGGGATATATTTGGTATATTATTTACCATTTTATTCATCATCTATGGTGTAAGACTATCAGGGTTCTTATTAGCTAGAGAAATTAAAAATGCCTCATATCGTAAAGTGCTTAAAGAAGCGACTAAAGAAGGTGAAAAGAAAATGCCTTTAGCCATAAAGTTTGTCATTTGGATTTCTGTTACCGTACTTTATTTTGCTGAGACTTGTCCTATATTCTATAGAGCTGAAAATTCAATTTATCAAAATGTCGCTTTATTGAGATTTGATAACTTTGCTACAGTCAATTGGATGGGATTAATCGCTCCAATTGTCGGTGTAGTTATCAGTATTATTGGCTTGCTTCTTGAAACTATCGCTGATTCACAAAAGACCAAACAAAAAAAGATTGAACCAAATATGGTAGCGACTAAAAATTTATATAAAATGTGCCGCTGTCCAAATTATTTCGGCGAAATAGTTTTCTGGACAGGAGTATTTATCAGCGGTGTTCAAACATTTAGTGGCGCTGGTCAATGGATAATGGCTTCTGTTGGTTATATCTGCATTGTCTATGTTATGTTTAACTCAGCACAAAGACTAGAGAGAAGACAAGAGAAAAGATATGGAGCAATACCAGAATATCGCCAATATGCTGATCATACTCCAATTTTAATTCCTCTTCTTCCAATCTATCACATAGATAGAAAAGTAAAAAAGGAGATTAAGAAATGAATATAAGCGGAATTTTCATGGCAATCTTCGATCTATTTCCTGTTGTCCTATTTTTAGTAGGTGGAATATATTATCAAAGAATGCTTTATAACAAGATGAGTAAAGGGGCTTTTGCCTTATTCTCGGCCGGAACTATTTTTACTTTTGTTGCGGGAGTTTTTAAAGCGACTTATAAAATTTTATTAGAATCTAGAGCTTGTGATTTTACTATTCTCAACAAATGCTTCTTTCCAATGCAAACCATCGGCTTTGTTTTAGCCGCTGCGGGTCTTGTTGCTATGTTATCTTATCCACAGGAAAAACATGCAGCCTATAGTTTTATCCCTCTTCCAATTTTAGCTCTTCTATTTTTAAGTGAATCAGTCAAAGAATTTGATGGAACCATGATCTTTGTTGTCTTGATGGTCTTAGGTGTTTTAGTGATGGATGCCTCTTTAGTATATATTGCTATAAAGACAAAAAATTATTTCATTATAATTTTCATAGCAATATCTTTTGTTTTCACTCTTGGAATGGGCTATTTATCAACCAAGCCTGATTTATCAGATTGGATTAAAGAGATTGTCAACACAATTGGCCAAGCTTTATTTATGACATTAGCTATTATATTCAAGAAAAAAGGCTTAGAAGATATTAATTCTTTAAACTTAAAAAAATCTAAAGCTGAATAAAATTTGAAAACTTGAAAGGTCTTTTGACCTTTCTTTTTTCATATAAAAAATGCACCGAAATGGTGCAATTTTTATTTATCGATAAAATGATTAACAGGTTTTGGAAGAACAGGGAAATCATCGACCATTTCATATTCTTGAATCATGGCATGAGTTCCTTGCCATCCATTTTTGGCATCGGTATTAAATAGATGGTAGGTGAAATATTTTTTTCCATTTCTTGGATCTTCAAAAAATGATGCATGTCCTGGGCCTAAGGCAGTTTCAGTTCTGGAAAGAATTGGAGTTGGATGTTTTTTCCAATTGTTTTTATCGAGAATATCTCCTCCTTCGAAAGTTATAACTCCTAAACAATAATCATCGGACCAGCTTCCAGATCCGCTGTAGACTATATGGAGTTTATTTTTGCCATAGATAGCAAATGGTCCTTCGTTGATATATGGACGGTTATTTCCACCTTCACAGCCACGCTTTTCCCATTCGTATTCAGGGGTAGAAATCATGGTTCTTTCTCCTATTAAGGTGAAAGGATCAGACATTTCTTGTATATAGATGTTTTGGCAAACGTTTTCTAAGCCTTCCCAGCCGGACCATGTGAAGTACATCTTTCCACCGTGGTATAAAATAGAACCATCGATAGCCCAACGTTCATTCTTTTCTTTTATTTGTCCATGGAGAACATAAGGAACCATTGGATCATCGGAGTTATTTTCTAAGACATACATGCGGTGGTTATAGTTATCTCCATCATCCATGGCGACATAGATATAACATTTGTTGTTGATTATATGTAATTCAGGTGCCCAAACTTCATGGAATTTATCATCGTGGTAGACCATTTTTGATTTAGCATCTTTTAAATCCTCTAGTTCTGCAGCTCTTCTTAAATAAAGAGCATCATTCATAGCGAAAAGATGATAGAAGTATCCATCATGATAGAAAACAAATGGATCTCGTGGTGTAGAATTTTGATTAAAATCTGATAAAAATATAGCTTTGTTCATTTAAATTATCCTCAATTAAATGATAGGAAATATATGAAGAAATTACAAGGAAACCTAAATATTAAAATTAATATTTATAAAGAGACATTGTTTTTGACAAAATTTATAAATCTTTTAGTTTTGGAAGAAAGATTTGTTCCTTTTTTATAGCAGATGATAACATCTAACATAATTTTTTTATCAAGACTGATACCGATGATATCATCATTTTCTTTGATCAACATCTTAAAGATAAAAGCACCATAGTTATTTCGTTCATTGCTGAGAAGTTCTTTGATTATATATAGCTGATTAGAAGTCAAAACTATATCCGGATTAATATTTTCTTTGTTGAACATTTGGTTTACCAGCTGATATTGCAAAGAATCTTCTTTCATCAAGATTATCGGATAATTTTCCAGCTCTTTTAAAGTTATATTTTCCTTTTTAGCTAAAGGATTCTTTTTATTTACTGCAAAAAGAAGTTCGGTGGTACCGAGTTTTATATATTCTAAATTCGAATCGATTTTTCCTTCGTAAATGACGGTGAAGGCGATATCGATTTCTCCATTTAAAACAGCTTTTTGGTTGGCGAAACTTCCGAATTCCTTGATTTTGAAATTGAATCCTTTATTCTTATTAGAAAATGAATTCAATATTGAAGGGAATAGAAAAGTGCCGAGCATCGGTGGCATACCTAAAGCTAAGGTTATATTTTTATTGGTGTATTCTTTGAGTTTTTCTTCGACATTTTGATAGTTTTCAATGAGCGGCTTAATAAGCTTGTAGAAGAATTTCGCATTTTCAGTAATATATATTTGATTTTTTTTTCTGGTGAATAAAATTATATTATATTCTTCTTCTAATTCCTTTATAGCTTTAGATATTGCTGGTTGGGAAACGTATAATTTTTTAGCCGCGGCGGTGATGCTGGTATTTTCGTATACTTCGACAAAATAAATTAATTGATTTATATTCATATTAGGTACCTTAAGAATATATTAGCATAACTAATAGTTATAGGTCCATAATTGTTTTTTATATTCTTTTACATTGTGTAATCGCTTACATATCTATATAATTATTTTTATAGGAGGAACTTCTATGAAAAAAGTTTCTAAAAATTTATTTATTTTAGGTGCTATCTGTTTGGGATTAACGGCTTGTAATTCAGGTGGTAGCGATGATAAAACATGTAAAGTTGATTTTTCTTCTCTCGGGGAAATAGTTAAATCTATCAATGTTCAATATGGTAAAAGAATTACTGAAAAAATTGAGGATCCAGTAGGGCCAACTGTAAGTTATAAATTTAAAGGTTGGTATGAAGATGAAAAAGCGGAAAGCAAGAAATGGTCTTTTGAAACCGACATTGTCAAAAATGATTTGACATTATATGCTGGTTGGACAATTTTATCTTCTTCTCCAAGCAATATCGCTAGTGGTAAAGAAGCTTTTTCTTCCGATATCACTTGGATGCAACAAGGTTTTGATTCTTCTTCCTCTTTATATGTAAAAATTTATAAAGTGTTGAGCGAAAAAACTGACGAAGAAGGAAATGTTACAAAAACCTATGGCGAAGAGCAATTGATTGAAGGTAAAACTTCTTATGACGATGAAAATTCAGTGGTAACTTTTGTTCCTGATGTTATTCCTCAAGGCGGCGAATATAAAGTAGCGATAAAATATGGAACATTAGAAGAAGTTGTTGCTGAAAACTTTTTCTTCAAGGGTGAAGGAAGTGAACAAAATCCTTACCTTATCACTGATGAGAATGATTTTAAGGCTATCACAAGTGCAGAAAGTGCAACTTCAGTCGGTTTAAATAAATATTATTCATTATATAAAGATATCGCTGTTGAAGGTGATTATCAAAGCGAGAAGGATGTTACTTTTGAAGGAACTTTCTTCGGTAATAACAAGAAGATTACTGTTTCTGGTAACTGCGGTGCTTTTGGGTTTATCGGTCAAAACGGCAGTGTCAGCGACGTCACTATAGCTGGTGAAATTTCAACCGCTTCTTGGCCATATATCGGCGCTCTTGCTAACACCAATAGAGGAAAAGTTACTAAGGTTATCAGCAACGCTTCGGTCACTTCATCTGCCGGTGAAGTAAAATCTCTTGAAACTGAACAAGATGGTGGTGCTGGTGGTATTGTCGGTATCAATGAAGAAACTGGAGTAATTGAAAATGTTTTATTCAGCAATTCTTCCGGTGATTCTTCTACCGGTGTAGTTAAAGCCAATATCGGTGGTGGTGGTATTGTTGGAACCAATCGTGGAAAAATTAAAAAAGCTACCAATAAAGGTTGCATAGGTGCTTATAACTCAGTTGAAACCGGTAAGTCTTTATCAAAGTATTCTTATAGTGGTGGTATTGCTGGTTTTAACTATGGTGAAATTGAAGAATCGATGACAACAGGAACCGGAAAAATATTAGCGCAAAGATCAACAAGCAGCGATACTGCTGTTGAAAAGAACAACTATGCTTTAGGTGGCATAGTTGGATATAACAAAAAAGGTGGAAAAATTAAAACATCTATCTTCAGTGGAATAAGAGTTCATGGTGATGAAGCGGTCGGTGGTATCGCTGGTTTAAATGGTGGTGAAATCTCTTCTTCTTATTCTTATGGTCGTTATGTTTCTTCTATTTCTATCCGTGGATATATCGGTGGAAGAGTCAATGTCGGTGGCATTGCTGGTGAAGTAGAAGAGAGCAGTGTTATCGATAAATGCTATAACACAGCCAATGTTTTCAGTTATGAAACTGAACCATATGGTATTGCTGCTAAAGCAGATAACTCTGTTAATTATTCTACAAACTTAGATGAAAATACCATCTATTCAAAAGATACTGCTTCATTATCTCCAAAGACAAATTCACTTTTAGCTCCAAGTGGAACAGGCAATGCAGTTAAAGAAACTAAAGCTTTGGAAAAAGGTGATGAATCTAATGCTATTATGGATGCTTCCTATATTTCGATATTAGGTTCTGAATACTTAGAATCTGAAAATGATACTTTGCGTTTAAAATGGGAAGTTAATGATGATGAAAAAGAAAAGTTAGTCATCAATTATTATGACGGTGAAGCACTTTTAAAGAGTGTTACTTTCTTTGATGAAATCGGTTCTTCTTTAAATCTTTATCGCTACACTAAAGAAAATTATAAATTACAAGGATGGAAACTTTCTGCTGACGCTGAAGAAATTTATGATCTTAGCAATCCATTAACATTTGCTGAACTTAAAGCTGTTTCGCAAGATGGTGTAGTTAATTTATATGCAGATTGGAAGGAAGAAGAGAAAAAGAGCAGTTTAGTCATCGCTTATTTAACTGCTAATTTCACCGAAGATATAATTTCTGGAGCTCAAAAAGCCTTTGAAGAATATTGTGTAGCTAATTCAATTGCTATTGAAAATCTAGTGTTCAGAGGCTATGAACAAAAGAAAGTCAATGATTATACTGCAGCTATTTTAAATGATGGTGATGTTGATATTCTTCTAGGTTGTGGTAAAAATATCGATACTGCTGGTAACGTTATTGAAAATGTTATAGCAAAGGAAAATTATTCGTTTAATAATGATGATTCAAGATATTATGCCACTTTGAATTTAGGTGGAAATGTTGCTAATCTTGAACACTTCATATCTTTCTTGAATACTGATGCTGCTAAAAAAGCCTTTAATCCAGCTGTTTCAACTGATACTTTAAGAATTGCTGTCTATAGTCGTTATGTCGATAGTACAATTTTAGCTAATCTTGAAACTGCTTTTAGAGAATATTTAACACAAAATAATATCACTATTTCCAATTTAGCTTTTGTCTCATTAGGAGAAAGCAAGACTAAAGTTTCTGATTTTGTCGATCTTGTTTTGCAAGATGAAGTAGGATTTGACTGTGTTTTAGGTGGCGGTTCTAATATTGGAACAACAGCAGGAACAAATTCTGGCACCACATTATCGGTTACTAATAAGGCGGTTAATATCGCAGGTTCAGGAAGACAAATTTCAACGATAACAACTTCAGCAAATTTAATCAATGTCAATACATTTGTTGAATTCTGTTTATCAGAAGCTGGAACTGCTATTTTAAATCCAGCCGCTTAAGGTTTAATTTATGAACAAAGAAAAAACTAAACAATCAAACAAATTTCTACTATGGCTTAAAAATTTATCTAAAGGTGTCAAGTTTATCCTTGTGGCTTTAATTCTTTGCTTAGTCGGAGTTATTGCAGGAAAATGCGTTGATACATCAGGTTTTTCAGTCGATGTCAAAACTTTGATGTTTCCAACACAAAATGGACAATATTTGGCGGCGGATATCTATAAACCTAAAAGTGCGACACAAGATAATAAAGCTCCGGCTATTGTTATATGCCCTGGTTTCCAAAGAACTAAAGAAACTCAACAGGCGTGGACTACTGAACTTGCCCGCCGCGGATATGTTGCAATAGTTATGGATCCTTATGCTCAAGGTGATTCTTCTTCATCAGATTCCACACAGGCTGCAACTAAATATGGATATGGATTATTTGCACTTATCGACTATATCACTACTCCTTCGGTTGAAGGAATTTATATTTTAAATTATATTGATCAGACAAAAATCGGTGCCGCTGGTCATTCTGCTGGTGGCAATGCCGTTGTTAAAGCCGCCGCAAGATTTGGTCAAGAAGTAATCGATGGAAAGGTAAAAAAATCTCGCTTAGCCGCTGGTTATGTATCAGGATACGTCAGAAGTTTTACCGAATCTGATCTTGTTTCAATCCGCAGCAATATGGGTATGTCCTATGCTTATTATGATGAAGGTGCATACCAAAATGAGACACAAAAAGCTAAAGATGCTGGTACATGGACCTATGGTGATACCGCTAATGGCGATATGCGTTATGCACCAGAATCATTGCGCTTTGTCAATTCTGGCTTAACATTAGAAAAAGAAGAAAAAGTCAGTGAAGTTGAAATAGGTGCTATTTATGGCAATCCTTTCAATAGTACTCTTCGCTTAGTCAACAATGAAAAAACTATCCATGCTCTTCAACCATATGATGTTTATTCTATTAAAAATTTCTTAACTTATTGGGAAATAGCAATGGATATTGAAAATCCTATCTCTTCATCTAATCAAGTTTGGATGATCAGAGAAATTGCAACTCTGATGCTTATGATTTCCGGTTTCTTAGTTGTTTTCGGTTTAGGAGATATCTTATTAAGAACGAAATTCTTCTCGACATTAAAAAATGAACTTCCAGAAAAATCAAGCATCAAAGGAGTAAAAAGTAAAGTATTATTCTGGACAGTATTTGCTATTGGAGCAATTGCTGCCTGCTTCTTATTCATTCCTGCTTGCGAATGGTCGAAGACTTTGTTCAGTAAGGCTCAACAGGGTATGCAGACTTGGTTTTTCCCTGAAAGAATGAATAATGGTGTTATGACATGGGCAGTATTATCAGGTACTGTTGGATTCATCTTGTTCTTTGCTGGATACTTTATCAATAAATATTTATTTAAAAAACAAGAGAATTTAACCCCATTTAAAATCAAATGGAGCGATTTAGGAAAAACATTATTATTAGCAGTTATCTTATTTGCTTCTTATTATTCCTTGGATATGTTCTTATATACATTTTTCCATTTAGATTATCGTTTCTTATTTGTTTCCGCAAGACCAGTTATAAATAATAAGATGTTTATATTGCTTTTGATGTATGTTCCTTTCTTCCTCATATTCTATATTTCTAATTCGGTCCGTGTTAATTTGTCGATGAGATTAGATGGTTGGAAAGAATGGCAATCAACTCTTCTTGCCTGCGTTGCTAATTCAATTGGATTATTGTTAATCATGGTCATTCAATATAGTGTTTTCGCAGCTACCGGCCAAGTTTATTGGACTATAAACTGGTTATATTGCAATATCCTTTTTGGAGTTATTCCAATGATGTTTATCTTACCTATTTTCAATCGTTATTTTTTCAATAGAACTGGAAAAATCTATCTTGGTCCGATTGTCAGTTCGATGTTATTTATCATGATGATGCTTACAAATAGCGTTTGCTATTTACCATTTTAAGGAGAATTAATTATGTCAGATATTTATGAAGAATCATTAAAAAAACATGGAGAATGGAAGGGAAAAATTGAAACCAAAGTTCGTGTTGATGTTTCAAGCAAAGAGGCTTTGATGCTCGCTTATACTCCTGGTGTTTCTCGTCCTTGTCTAGAAATTCAAAAAGATTATGAAAAAAGTTTTTCTTTGACCAGAAGATGGAATACTGTTGCTGTTATTACCGATGGTACAGCAGTATTAGGACTAGGCGATATTGGTCCAGAAGCTGGAATGCCAGTAATGGAAGGTAAATCAGCTTTATTTAAAGCTTTTGGCAATGTTGATGCCTATCCAATTTGCCTTCGAACCAAAGATACTGAAGAAATCATCAGAACTATATATTTAATCTCCGGATCATTTGGTGGAATAAATCTTGAAGATATTTCAGCTCCACGCTGCTTTGAAATTGAAAGAAGATTGAAAGAGATCTGCGATATTCCAGTATTTCATGATGATCAACATGGTACAGCAATCATCACCGGTGCTGCCATAATCAATGCTTTAAAAGTAGCTAAGAAAGAAATCGATAAAGTAAAAATTGTAATCAATGGTTCTGGTGCTGCCGGAATTTCTATCGGCCGATATCTCATGGATTTAGGAGCTAAAAACGTTATATTCTGCGATAGACATGGAGTCTTAGAAGAAGGTCAAGAAGGATTGAATTCCGAACAAGAAAAATTATTGGAAATCTCTAACCCAGATCATATCAAAGGTCTATTAAAAGATGCTTTAGTAGGAGCAGATATATTTGTTGGTTGTTCAGCTCCAAATATTGTCACTAAAGATATGATAAAATCGATGGCAGATAAAGCTATAGTGTTCCCACTTGCTAACCCAGTTCCAGAAATATCTCATGATGATGCTTTAGAAGCTGGAGCCTATATTATCGGCACTGGATCAAGCAAATATCCAAATCAGATCAACAATGTCTTAGTTTTCCCAGGAATATTCAGAGGAGCATTAGATGTCTGTGCTAAAGATATCACAAAAGAAATGATGATAGCTGCTTCCAGGGCTATTGCAAATTCAATCCCTGAAAATGAATTAAGACCTGACTATATCATTCCATTAGCCTTTGATGAAAAAGTGCATAAAAAAGTAGCAGAAGCGGTAGCTAAAGCTGCTAGAGATACCGGTATTTCAAGAAAATAAAATGAACAGAAAAAGAATATTTTGTTTAACTTTTATAACATGTTCTTTACTTTCTAGCTGCACAGTAAATAATACAGGTTCATCATCCTCATTTATTTCTTTATCTAGTTCTTCTTCAATTAGTTCTTCAAGCATTGAAAAAATAAATTTGCTAGAAAAAGAAAACTTACAATCAGAGTATGTTCATTGGATAGGTAGAACTCTTTATGATGAAGAAAAGGAAAGAGTGAATTTCTACTATACTGCAACAGGTTTTGAAATTGAATTTGTGGGAACTTCTTTAAGTGCGACTATCTTTGCAGAAAATTATAATGTTCAAGATAGAAGACCATATTTTTCCACTTTTGTCGATGATCAAGATTTAGGAGAAGAATTGGTTTTTACCGTTGAAACAGCAAATGAAAAAGTTCAATTGGCTAAAGACTTAGAATATGGAAAACATAAAGTAAAACTATTAAAACGCAGTGAACCTTATGATGGATTAACTTCAATTAAACAGATAAAAACAGATGGCTATTTTGATAAATATAATATTGATAGTTCTAAATTGAAATTTCAAATATTAGGAGCTAGTGGAATATCAGGACATGGAGCATTAGGTCAAAAAGGCGAAAAAAGAACAACGAAGAATTCTTCTTCACTTCATGCTTTCGGATATTTAACTGCCAGGATGTTTGATGCAGAAACGGAATTTGTTTCTAATTCCGGAATGGGCCTAGTATGGGGACATCAACCGACAAATTTACAAAAAGCTTATGAATATGTTGGACTTGATAAAAACTGCAATGTTATAGAAGAGAAGTGGAATCATCAAAATTTTGTTCCTGATGTTGTAATTGTCAATATTGGCGGAAACGACTGGACTAGCCACATCAGCAATTTAAAAGATCAAAGCGCAGCGAAAAAAGAATTTAGAACAGCTGTTTTAAATACATTAACAAATATCCATTCACTTTATCCGAACACATTTATATATTGGGTTCATACTGGCTCCAATAATGGAACTGAAGCTTCAACTGTTATCAATGATTATTCGAAAAGAAAACAAGTTAAGGTGGTTGTGATGCCGAAAGTTGGGGAAGATGGTGACCCTGAAGGAGCTAATGGCCATAATTCTGTAGTAACGCATATTAAAGCTACAGATATTATCGCTGAAGCAATAGAGAAATCTACTTCATTTTCAAGAGTTAAAGAAAATATAAAATGGGAATATTAATATGAATATATGGCATGATATCGACCAAAAAAGAATTACTCCAGAAAAATTTATCGCAATTATAGAAATTCCTAGCGGTTCTAAAAATAAATATGAACTAGATAAAGAAACTGGTTTATTGAGATTAGATAGAATTTTATATACTTCAACCCATTATCCAGCTAATTATGGTTTTATCCCTTTAACATATGCCGAAGACAATGATCCATTGGATGTTTTGGTTTTATGTACAGAGCAGATTTTGCCTCTTACTATGGTTGAAGCAATTCCAATTGGAGTTGTTAGAATGCTTGACCAAGGATTTGTTGATGAAAAGATTATTTCGGTCTGTTCTCATGATCCTTTCTATAGTTGTTATAAAGATATATCTGAACTTCCTCAACATGTATTTGATGAAATTAAGCATTTCTTTCAAGTCTATAAAACACTAGAAGGAAAACAGACGATAGTTACTTCAGTTGAAAACAATATCAAAGCTAAAAGAATCATTGCTAATAATATTGAAAGATATAAGGAAAAATTCAAGCGCTGATAACAGCGCTTTTTTAATCGATAAATATGTTGCTTTTATAAGAAAAAAGGACTTTTTTGTCGAATTTTTGTTGAACTCAACAAACAATTGAGCTATTCAACCATTGAGATAAATAAAGCAAAATATGTTTATCTTGATATGATTCTTAACATTAAGTAGATATTCATCCTTATTTAACAATTTTGTTAATGTAAAAAATGATAAGTATCTTGCTAAAAATAATATAAAAGAAAATTATTTGTTAAATCTTTAAATATCAAGTTTTTCTAGTAAAATATAAGCGTGATAATCAAGTACTGATTTGAGGAGGCTCAAAGGAGGTACGTGTAAATGAGCGATTATCACAAATTTACATTGGATAGAACTAAAATTGGACTTCTTATTAGAAAGGCAATCATTGATTCGAATTTAACAATTGAACAAGTTTCAATTAATTTGGAACTTACTTCGTCACGAGTAATATATGATTGGATGAATGGAATTAAACTTCCTAATATAGAAAATCTAATTAATCTTGCTCTGATGTTGAATAAAAAAATAGAGGATTTTATTGCGTTGCAATGAATCCTCAATTTTTTGTACTACTAGTACATTTTTTTCTACAAAAAAATAAAATATATTATAAATGGTATTGGCTGTACGTTTACAAAATCAATAAAAAATGATAAAATAAAGTCGATACATATGACAGGTTCTAAAGTGTTTGTTTGGAACTTTACCTATATGAGATGTTGGATTAAACAATAGATTAAATCTATTGAAATTAAGCCAATTGTTCATAACAAAATTCTCAAGAGTGGTATAGCCGTATCTAAATTCAATTAATCTAGAGGGATATTGGGTTAATTGGGGATGATAATGGTTTATAGCTATTATCATCTTTTTTGCACTAGGAGGTTTATTATGAAAAAGAAAAGTAAGTCTATAAAGAAAAATTATCTCAAACTTGAAAATAATTCTACTAGTCTTGCTTATTATGGTATTTTAATGAAAAACGATAGGGCAAGAATTGATACTAAAAGATATAGAAAATTTTTTGAAATACCAGATAAAAAAATTGAACATAGAAATAGTGTATATTATATTCCAAGCAAAAAACACAGGAGTGATTATCTTTGCAATCGATTCTATGATTTATCTATTTTTTTAAAACAACAATGGAATAATGAATATTCTAGAATGCTGAAGAATATAAAAACACCTAAAGAAGTTGAAGATGATATTAGAGTTAATGGACTTGCAGATGGAATTTTGGAATATGATGAAGCTAACATAAATGCAAATATTCATAGGGTAAAAAGAACTTTTGAATATAATTATATTGTTAAAACTTTATATGCACAGTTTTTTCAACAGATGATGTCTCAATTTGATGCTTTAGCCTTAAAGGTTATTGTTGAGAATGGCTATAAGAATAAAAAGTTTTCAAGAGAAGAATTTGATACATTTATTCAAGGAAAGCAAAATAAAAATGAGTCTGTTCCGTTTTATGATTATAAATACTATTTTGTCTATGATAAAGCATACAGAGTATGGAATTTATTGAAGCATAATTCCGAAAAAGCATATTCTCAACTTGTTAAAAAATATAGCAATCTTATAAAAAATCTTAAGAACAATTATCAAAATGGAGATTCTGCAATAGAAGTTTTAAAAATAGATGAAGAACTGATTTTGAAAACTTTAGATGAACTTCCTTTATTTTTTAATGAAGTATGTCAAAGAGGTTTTGGTGAAAATCCTACGGATGCAAAATGGGATTATGATGATTATTTCATAGAAAATGCTAAAGATGAAATTGAATTTCTTTTAAATCCATTGGGGTTACCTGCGTGGATATAATATAGCGAATTAAATAATTATTTTATTTGAAAACAATATTAAATTTAAAAATATTGCTAATTTTATAAAATAAAACTATATAAAAATTATAATATTTTTAGTATTTAAAAAAAGTGTCGCTTTTTATGAAAATAGTCCTTAAATTAATAAGAAGTATTTCTTATTCCATAAGTAAATTGAATAAATTTTCAAAATTATTAATGGTCTCTTCTGAAAAGTCTTGCAATTTGCAAGTTTTTTTCATTATAGAAGATAGACTAGCCTTTTTAACAATATTATTGTCAATTAATATTCCAAACTTTTCTTTATCTTCTTTGGAAAATAAATCTTCAATTTCAGTAAATTTTTGATCATTTGATAAATCGGATATGCAAATTAGATTATCAAAAACAGTATCTTTGCAATTTTTTCTCATAGCTTTTCCAGCTTTATCTCCATCTACTAAAATATTACGCTTATAGAATTTAATGTTAACTAATTTTTGTATGATTTCTTTTTGTTGGGTATCATCAGTTCCAACTCCTTGGAAAGGTAAAAAAGCTATATTTTCTTTTTTTAATAATCTTTTAAACATTGTTAAATAGTTATAATCAGTAATGCCTTCAACCCATATAACTTCTGTATCAATATCATATAAAACATTTTGTTTTATTGTTAAACTTTCTTTGATTGGTAAAAGAGAATCAGGATCTTCCATATTTACAGCTGTAAATAAATTGCTTATTTTAGCTCTGTTATTATCAGTGCTTACGACACGTAATTCATCAAAGTTATCAATGTCGATTAAAAAAGGAGAATGAGTTGCTATAACAAATGTTAAATCATTTTTAATAGCAAAATTTTTAATGAAATCTCGTAATTCTTTTTGGCCTTGTGGATGTAAATTTGTGGCAGGTTCATCCATTATTATAATGTCACCAGGATTTAATTCATTAGTACATAAAAAGTTAAAATAAAGATTAAAAAACCAACAAAAACCTGTTGATTGATATTCTATCATTATTGGATCTTCTTCAATTCCTCTAGCCATTGCAAATGAAATTTGATCTTTTTCTAGACTAATAGAAAATTTATATTTTTCGTTTTCAGAAAAATACATTTTATTAAATTGGTCATTTAAAATGGTAATTTTATTGTTTATTTCTTTTTCCATTTTATTAAGTGTTGCTTTATTATTATATTTAAAATATTGATCATATGCAGTTAGTATTTTTTTGCAATCAATGTCGATTGTTTTAAAGATTGATTGAAAAAAATTACTTTGCTCAATATTAGAATAGTGGGAACTAAGTGCATTTTTAGATATGCTTTCCTCCTCATAAATAAAAACTTTAGGAAAAAAAGGAACAGAAAATTTTTCTTCTATAAAATCATTAGCTTTTTTTTCGCAGTCAATAGTATTATTTTTTATTAAATTATTTATTATGCAATTATTTTTTTTAGCTAAATTATTAAGTACATTATTACAATAATTAAAATTTCCCGAAGAACGATAAATATTTTCAAATTCAATAATAAATTCATTAACATGAGAAATGAATTTTTCCTTTGATTTGTATTCAGAAGACATTAAATCGTCTAAATATTTGTTGAATAAAGGCGTAGTTGGGGTTGATGTATAAGGATTCCAGCTTTTAAATTCATATATTTCTTTATCATAATTAAATTCAATATTTGAATCTTCTTTAAAATCAAATTCTTTTGATATTCCGTGTAAGTTTGTTTTATAAAAGAGATTATTTTCTTTATCTCTATACCCAAAACTTAAGCAAGGGTTTCTGTATTTTTCTTCATAACTAAGAGTGCTTATATCTCTATTATCAATTCTTTTTGATTCGATTGCTTTACTAATTGCATCTAAAATATTAGACTTTCCAGAATTGTTTGGACCGATTATAATGACTAAATCTCCCATTTTTCCTTTTTCTAAGGTTTGATTTAAAATAAAATATTCTTCTTTGTCTAAGCCAAAATTTCTAAATTTAGATAAACTAATAATACGTTGCATAATTATTCCTCCTGTAAATTCTTTGTATAAATGGCAACAATTTGATTATAAGGTTCTAATAATTTCTTTTCTGAATTTGAATGCTTTTTTTTATTTAATAGAGGAGTTATCTCTATAATATAATGAATAAAAATATCATATGAACTTTTTTCACAACAATTTTTAATAAAAAGAGATTTTTCAGAATTTGGATTATTTATTAAATATTGCCGGATTAGATTTAATGAGGATAATTTTTCATCATCTTCCATTTCTTTTAAATTAGTCAATTTTGAAAGAATAAAATTGATTACATTTCTTTTATCAATTAAATCGTTTTCATCTATATATTTAAATAATTTTAAAACTTTTTTGTTTACTTCGTTGTAATTTTTGCTATCATAAGCATCTATAAATTTATACATAGTTGTTCTTGATAACTGAAGATAATCAGCTAATTCTGTAATCTTAATATCAAGTTCTTTTAATCTATTACGAATCATTTCTTTTTCCTTTGTGGCTTTATTTTATTCAAGTTAACGAAAAATGTCAACTAAAATTTACAAAAAATGTTCATTTTACTTTAAAATGATTAAGAAAGATTTAATTAATTTTTTCTAAATCTACATTATTTAAGAAGTTTTGTTTAAAATATATGTGTAGGAGCGTATTATGTGTACAGCTATTAATTTTAAAACAAAAAACATGTATTTTGGACGAACACTTGATTATGAGTTTTCTTATGGAGAGAAAATAACAATAACGCCGAGAGAGTATGAATTTAAATTCAGACATCTCGGCGTTAATTCTAATCACTATGCTATTATTGGAATGGCTCATGTTTTTGAAGACTATCCTTTATATTATGAAGCGGCTAATGAAAAAGGATTAGCTGTTGCTGGATTGAATTTTGTCGGCAATGCTTATTATAGGAAACCTTCTTTGAAAAAGAATAATGTGGCACAATATGAATTTATACCATGGATTCTAGCTAATTTTTCCTCGGTTGCTGAAGTTAAAAAAGCTTTGAAAAATATCAATATCACCGATGATGAAGTGAATGAAAAATTTAAATGTGCTTCTTTGCATTGGTTGATTTCTGATCTGAATGAAGCGATAGTTGTGGAATCTACTTCAAAGGGAATTAAAGTCTATGATAATAAAGTCGGTGTTTTAACAAATAATCCGCCGTTTGAATATCAGATGTTTAATTTGAATAACTATCGAAATTTATCTATTTGTGATCCGGCTAATAGTTTTAGCGAAAAGATAGATTTAAATAGATATAGCCGGGGAATGGGCGGAATTGGTTTGCCCGGCGATTTATCTTCGATGTCTCGTTTTGTCAGAGTGGCTTTTCATAAGTTGAATTCAAAATGTAATGATGATGAAATTTCTAGTGTCAATCAGTTTTTTCATATTATGAATTCTATTTCACAGACAAGAGGATTATGTGCGGTTAATGATAATTATGAAATAACAATCTATACTTCTTGTATCAATTTAAATGAAGGAAAGTATTACTATACCACTTATAATAACCATCAGATCAATATGGTTGATCTTCATAAAGTTGATCTTGATCAAAAGGATTTAGTAACCTTTAAATTTCTTGATGAAGAAAATATCAATATAGAAAATTAATCCTTTGTTTTTATTTAAAACATTTATTTTTTATGTTACATTAATATCAGAAAGGTTATTAAATCATGGAGATTATTGCTCGCAGATTATTTTCGCCAATATATATTTATTTTGATATTGCTTTTTTGGTGTTGTTTTTAGGTTTGCTCATCTATAAGAAAAAATATATGACAGTTGTTGTAGGATTATTAGCGGGAGTTTTATATTTTTTAGTTGATTATGGAATATTTCATCTTCTTTTACATATGAGAACAATTTCTGAAGGACATAGTTTATTTTGGGTTTTGCTCTGGATGTCATTAAGTTATGGGTTTACTAATTTTACATGGATTTGGCTATGGATATCTAAAGATAAAAATCTTTTTGCATGGTCTTTTTTAATTGTCTTGTGGTGGTTTTGCTGTCCGCTTTTAACTAAATTAGTTCCCGGATATAGCGATAATATGATAGTTATTCAAAGAACTACGGGTGAATATCATTCATATATGGCTTTAATTTTAGCTGTTGGATATTTAGGTGTTATAATTTTCAATTTAATTCAAAAAGAAAAGAAGAATAAAATTGATATCCCATGGATATTAGCCATTGGAATTCTAGTGCAATTATCATGGGAATTAGCTTTATTAATCGGCAATATTCGTTCGGCTGGAATGGATTTTGAAAATAAATTGCAGACACTTTGTATAAATTCACTTTTAGAAACCAATTTAGGAATGCCATATATTTATGCAATATTCATCGCTTATAATTCGCGTTTTACTGAACAGTTCAAAAAAAGAGAAAATACTTTAACATTTATGCAAAGTCTTAATGAAATCAATGGCTTGAGCTTAAGAAATAATTAAAGAAGGTGTCATATGGAAAAATTAGTTACTAATTATCATACGCATACAAAAAGGTGCGGACATGCTTATGGAGAAGATGAAGATTTTGTTTTAAGCGCCATAAAGTATGGCATAAAAGAATTAGGCTTTAGTGATCATATTTCTTTCAAAAATATATCTGCCCCATATATGAGACAGGATAGAAGTATGTTATCGGATTATATTTCTTCAATTTCTCATCTGAAAGAAAAATATAAGAATCAGATTAAAATTCATTTGGGCTTTGAAGCTGAATATATCGAAGAGTATGTCGAAGATTATAAAGATTTATTAAATAATCATTCCATCGAATATTTAATATGTGGCCAACATTGTTTTATAAAAGATAATAAGCAAGTTTTTTATAACAGTTTTCCGCATGATGAAAAGATGATTGAAAAATATGGAAAAGATGTTGTAAAAGCAATTCAAAGTGGCTTATTTAAATATATTGCTCATCCGGATCTTTTTATGAATGCTTATCGTGTTTGGGATGATAAAGCTAAAGAAGTATCAAGAAAAATAATTGAGGAAGCTTTGAAGTATAATGTTCCTTTAGAAATCAATTGCAATGGTATTAGATATCATTATGAAAAACACAAAGTTTCCGCTTCAGGAAGAGTCTTGGAAAACTATTATCCATGTGTTGAATTTTGGAAAATGGTTAAAGACTATGGGGCTTTAGGAATTATTGGCGTAGATGCCCATATAGAGAAAGATTTCTTGGATGGCGTTACTGAAGAAGCTTTGTTTTTTGCTAAACAAAATGGAATTAAGTTGGTTAGTTTTTTAGATATTGAATCAAAGATATGAGGTGAAAAATGAAATATACTTTAATAACAGGAGCAGCAAGCGGATTAGGAAAAGAATTGGCTAGAATTTATGCTGAAAATGGAAATAATCTTTTACTTATAGATTATGATGAAGAAAATCTGAATAAGGTTAACGAAGAATTAAAAGAAAAATATAAATCTTTAGATTTTAAAATATATTGTTGTGATTTAAGCAATATAGATAATATTAAAGAAATTTATAAAATTTCTAAAGAACATGATATGTTCATAAATAATCTTGTCAATTGTGCTGGTTTTGGCGATTGTAAAGATTTTAAAGACATGGACTTAGATTTACAGCTTAAGATGGTTGAAGTTGATTGCAGTGCTGTTTTAGCTTTTTGCCGTTTATTTATCGATGACATGATAAAAAATAATGAAGGACATATCATCAATGTTTCTTCAATAGCTGGTCTTTACCCAGGACCATATATGTGCACTTATCATTGCTGCAAAAGTTTTGTCTATAGTTTTTCTTCAGCATTAAGTTATGAACTTAGAAAGACAAATATCAAAGTCTTAACTTTATGTCCTGGTCCCTTCAACTCTAAATTTGTTGATAAAGCCCATAATGGTTATACATTTAAGTTAAAAAAACCACTTGATGCGGTCGATGTTGCAAAAATCGCATATAAAAAATCACAGAAGGGAAAAGATTTATATATCATTGGTTTTAATAATAGAGTTCAATATTTTTTCTCCCGTTTTGTTCCTCATTCCTTCGTTTTGAAAACCAGTGCTAAAACAATAAAAAAAGATGCTTAATTTAATCTTGATTAAATAAAACCCAATTTTTATAATAAAAGAATTAAATCAAACACTACAAGAAAGGCAACAACTATGAGCAACATTGAAAGCGATAATGCAAAGAAAGTTAAAGGGATAAGAATAAAAAGGTTCAACAGCATGAGCATTATAATCGCTGCAGTTCTTTCGGTATTTTTTATCTTTGTTTCGATAAAAGGAATTTTAGATTTTAAATCTTTAGAAGCCAATACTGAACAATTGATAGCATGTGAAAATGCGGCTAAAGATATAAGAAGTGCATCGGATTTATTGACAAATGATGTTCGTCTATTCGTAATGACCAGCGATAGAAAATATATGGATTCTTATTTTGAAGAAGCTAATATAACAAGATCAAGAGAAAAAGCAATTGAAAAATTTGAATCGATGTTTCCTGATAATATTTTTATAGCAGATTTGAATAAAGCTGTGAGTGAATCTGAAAAATTGATGCAAACCGAATATTATTCGATGAGACTTATCTGCGATGTTGTTGGATTTGATAAAACCACTTTGGATGCTGAAATAATTAATGTTTCCATATCTAAAGAAGATAATAGTCTTTCAAATGATGAAAAACTTGCTAAAGCACAAAATTTAGTCAGCAATAGAAATTATGAAGAATCTAAAAATACGATAATTTATAATCTTGATGTCTGCTTAGATAGCATTGTTTCTTTTACAGAAAATAGACAAAATTATTATATAATGGTATTTAAAGATGTTTTTATCAAGTTAGAAATAGGATTATTCATTCTTATCGTAATTTTGTTAACAAGCAGTTTTATCGTTAGAAAACTTATAGTTAAACCTCTTCTTACATATAATGAAAGCATTGAAAAAGATCAAGTCTTTCCAGTTATCGGTGTAGTTGAGCTTCAGACATTAGCTGAAAATTATAATAAAGTTTATGAAGACAATCAAGAAACACAAAGACTTATTCGCCATGAAGCTGAACATGATGCTTTAACAGGTCTATTGAATAGAGGTTCCTTCAATAAAGTTTTACCAATATATTTAAACGGAGAAGTTCCATTTTCTTTGATTCTATTAGATATTGATACTTTTAAATTTTACAACGATAATTATGGTCATCAATTGGGGGACAAAGTTATCAAAAGAGTTGCCAGTCAACTAGAAAATACATTTAGTACAAAGGATTATGTTTTCCGTATTGGCGGTGATGAATTTGCAATCATTGTTGTTGAAATGCCTTCAGCAAATAAAGATTCAATTTCTGAAAGATTAGAAAAGTTGAAGATTGAACTCATTAAATCCGAAAAAGATCTTCCTCCGGTAACAATTAGCGCCGGTATTACTTTCTCTGATTATGAAGGAGAAAATAAGATGGATGTATTTAGACAAGCCGATAAAGCTTTGTATTTTGCTAAAAATCATGGAAGAAATAGCTATTCTTTCTATGATGAGTTAAATAAAGACAAATAGAAAGATGCCTTGATGAAATATTCAAGGCTTTATTTATGGAAATTTATGAAGAAATTATTAACTATATTTATATGTTTATTTATTAGTATCTTTTTTTGCAATTCTTGTAAGAGCAACAATAATTTAGAAAGAAAAGTCAATGAAATAGTTTCAAGTTATAATGAAGATGAAACTTTGAGTTTTCAAAATTATCTTTCTTATAGTTTTAATGCGCCTGTAGTTTTTCAAAATGATGCATATGAATTTGAATATCAAGATCATAAAATTATTGTTTCTAAAGAAAAAAATGTTTTGATAGAAAATATCAAAAAAGATGAAGATATAATTTATTTTGATAATATTGAAAAATTAAAAAAACAAGATTTATCTGTAGGTTTTATAGCTGAAACCAAAGAATACTATGCTGGAAGCAATAAAGGTGGAGCAAGGTACAAAATTATCAACGATAATAAGCCTCTTTCTATTCCGCTTGATAATGGTTTATTTGCTGAAATTATTCCTCAATATAGGGCTTTTTCAATAGAAAGTCTTGGAGTTAAAGGAGATGGAAAAGAAGATGATTCTGAAATAATCAATTATATTTTTCAAAATGTAGCGCAATATAATGTTTCATATCTCATATTTGAATCAAAAGAATATTTATGTTGCCATAATATTAATTTATATCAAAATGAAAATTTATCTTTATTAGGAAACGATTCATATTTAGTTATAAATGATCAATATGATGATGAAGTTTATCATGAATTTTTCTTCAGTGTCACTTCTTGTGAAAAGTTATTATTCTCTAATATTAATATTACTTATAATTTCTCTGAGACTATGAATGGAATAAAAACTCAATTAGGAATTTTCAATTCACAAAATATTGAATTTTATCATTGCCAATATGTTATTCCTGAAACTGTTTTAAAAAGTTTAGCAAAAGATAGAGAATTTACAAATTTTGATTGTTATACCAATTGGGAGAATATCCTTATCAATAATTGCCAATTTGAAAATGTCTGTGATGCTGAAGCTGGTGGAAGTTTATGGATTCGGGATTTTCACAATCTTGGAAGTAAAGATATCAAGGTTTTAAATTCTAGTTTTCATAAAATTGCTCACGATGAACTCATAGCTGTTTTTATGGGAAGCATCGAAAATGTTTTGATAAAAAATAATAAGTTTAAAGTAGAAGATGAAGGCGTTTCTTCAAGTGTAATGAATTTTTCCTTTGGTTCTTTTGCTTCTTCACAAAAAGCAAATAATATTGTTTTTGAAAACAATGAAATCGATTGTTGTTCAACAGGTGGTTTAATTTGGGTCAGAAAAGCTACTGGTGTTAAAATTAGAAAAAATAAGATTAAAGCGCATATAAGTTCGAAAACAACTGATTCTTTTCGCTTAATTGAAACCTCTTCTAATGGTGAAGAAACTAATAAAATTGATTTGATTGAAGAAAATGAAATCATCTTTGATTCGAATAAAAAGGATCTAGATAAACAGATTCATATTATAAAAAATGCTGACATCGTACAAAATAATGTCATTACTACCAATTTTAGAATTACCGATTTATTCTTAAATTGTAATGTCTTAAATAGAAATGTCTGCAATATCAATTCAGATTCAGAATTTATTGTTTACAATGTGCTAAAAGAATGTAAGAACAATGTTTTCAATTTGAATGTTAAAATCGGCACTGTATTCCGTTATTATGGATGTGGATTTTCTCAAAGTATAAATATAAAAAATAATATTATTAAATATAATTATAAAGAAAACGAAGAAGATATTTCTTATATCATCATGTTAAACGATATGAATATGAATGATAATATTATTTATTTTGAAAACAATATTGTTGAAACAGATGCAATCGGTAAAAAGAGCCGTTTTCTATTTTTAGCGCCGAGCGATGAAATTCAAACATTTTATTTCCGAAATAATATTGTAGGAAATTATAAAACTCCAGCTAATGACTATTTAAAAAATGTTGAAGTAATACGTTCCTAATAAATCTGTTTGATCCATTTATTTAAATAATTTTTAGGAGAACAACCGATAATTTTGGAAAATAATCTTGAAAAATAGTTATAGTCTTCAAATCCTAATTTTTCGGATATTTCACTTAAAGAGAGTTCGCCGATTATTATTAATTCTTTAGCTTTTTCAATCTTTAGAGTATTGAAATATTTTAATATTGTTTTTCCAGTATCTTTTTTGAATATTTTTTCACAGTATTCTGAAGAGAAAAAGGTCAAATTTTCAATATCTTTAAGAGTTATTTTTCCATATTTATTTTCTTTTAAAAAGATAATTATTTTTTCTGTAAGTGGAGAACAAGAAACTTTAGTTTGATAAGATAATAATTTTTCTATTATGTTTATAAGCAAATTAGAAATTTTGGTTGTTGATGATGTCCTAGCGCTAATCATTTCATCATAGTATAAAAAAGCTAGTTTTAATTCATTGTCGATTATATTTTTAAAATAGGGTGGCATATTTATTTTTTCTTCAATAAGAAAATTAAAACTGATGTAATTTGTTTTTGAAGTTTGGACTTTTCTTTCTCTTTGTTGACCATATTTTATAAATATCGCATCATTTGTTTTTAATTCGATGACTTTATTATCGACAATATAAGTTAAACTGCCATCTAAAACAAATGTCAGTTCATAAAAATAGAGGATGTGCGAATTTATAGGAGGGATATTTTTTCTTTCTCTATTGTGCTTATGATATATTATTTTCAAGTTCATATTAGTTCTCTTTTGTGCTAAATTTCTTATATTTAAACGGTTTCATCCATGTTTTTTAGCATATTTTGTACTATATAATTAAAGTATAAAAGAGTTGATAAAACTTGTCAAATAAGGAGTGAATATGATTAGATTATGTGCATTTAGCGATGAATATGGAAATAAGTTAGAAGAGCAGATTGAAGGACTTAAATTAAATAATATTCATCTTATTGAAATTAGAAATGTCGATGGAAAAAACGTTTTGAATTTCACTGATGAAGAAGCAAAATATTATTATGAAGAATTAGCAAAAAATGATATCAGAGTTTGGTCGATCGGTTCTCCATTAGGGAAAGTTGATATTGATGTTGCTTTTGAAGAATATAAAAATACAGTTTTAAAAAGACTTTGTGAATTAGCTAATATATTCCAAACTTCGAGAATAAGAATGTTCAGCTTTTTTAAAGCCTATGAAAAGAAAGATGAAGTAATAAAAAAACTTCAAGAGATGGTAAATTTTGCAAAAAAATATAATGTTGAACTCTATCATGAAAATGAAAAAGATATCTATGGTGATAGTTTAGAAAGAGTTTTAGAATTAAAGCAAAATGTCCAAGGTTTAAAATTTGTTTATGATCCTGCAAATTTTATTCAATGTGAACAAAATCCTGATAAGACCATCGATTCTTTATTTGATAAAATGGATTATTTTCATATCAAAGACATTATTGAAGGAAGCGGAGAAATAGTTCCGGCGGGAAAAGGCGATTGCAAAATTGATAGAATTTTAAAATTAATCGACAACAAAAATGTCACTTTGACTATTGAACCTCATCTTTCAGTTTTTCCTGGTTATTCAGAAATTGATAAGACAGAATTAAAAAATAAATTTGTTTATAAAAACAATAAAGAAGCTTTCAATGCTGCCTGTTTAAATTTAAAAAATCTTTTGAAAGAAAAAAATTATACCGAGTACAAAGATGGATTTATTAAAAAATATGTAAGATATGGCGTTATTGGTTTAGGTAATATGGGAAGTGGACATATCGCCAATTTTATGAAAGAAGGCAATATTCCTTTTGGTGAAGTTGTTGCTATTGCTGATAGAAAGCAAGAAAAAATCGACAGAATAAAAAATCTTTACCCTAATCATACTTTTGAATGTTATTTAGAAGGCAGTGAATTGATAGAGCATGGAAATGTAGAAGCTGTAATTATCGCTGTACCACATTATCAACATCCGGAATTAACAATTTTGGCCTTGAAGAAAAATATCAATGTAATCTGTGAAAAACCAGCTGGAGTTTATACTAAACAAGTTAAAGAAATGATCGAGGTCAGCAAAAATTCACACGCTTTATTTACAATGATGTTCAATCAAAGAACAAATTGTGTCTATAGGAAAATGCGAGAAATTGTTACCGGTGGAGAAATAGGTGAAGTAAAAAGAGTCAATTGGATTATTACGGATTGGTATCGTTCACAAAGTTATTTTGACAGCGGAGATTGGAGAGCTACTTGGGAAGGCGAAGGCGGTGGAGTTTTATTCAACCAAAGCCCACATCAATTGGATCTTTTGGCCTGGGTTGTCGGTATGATGCCAAAAAGACTTCAAGCTTTTTGTCATTTTGGAAAATGGCATAATATTGAAGTTGAAGATGATGTTACCTGTTATTTAGAATATGAAAATGGTGCTACAGGCGTTTTTGTTACCAGTACCGCAGATGCCCCTGGAACAAACAGATTTGAAGTTTTAGGAACAGGCGGAAAGATTGTCTGCGAAAACGATAAATTGAAACTTTATAAAAACGAGATTGATGAAAGAAAATTTAATCAAGAATATAAAGGTTGGTTTGGTTCACCAAAATTTGAAGAAATTGAAGTTGAAACAGATGGAGAAAATTTACAACATACGGGAATTTGCCGTAACTTTACCAATGCTATATTAGGAATTGAACCATTGTTTGTCGATGGCAAAGAAGGTTTAAAAAGCGTTGAATTGATGGATGCAATGTTGATGTCTACTTGGCTAAATAAGATGATTGAACTTCCTATAGATGATGAAAAGTATTATGAACTTTTATTAAAACAAATAAAAAATTCTAAAATACATAAAAATGTTGAAGAAAAAATATTGGATACTAAGGACACCTATAATGGTTCAAAATAATGAAAAGTGCAATTATTGGCTGTGGTGGAATATCTAGAACACATATTAATGCAATTTTAAAAACTAAATCCGAAATAGTAGCACTATGTGATATCGATGTTATTAAAGCTCAAAAGATAAAAGAAGAATTTAATTTAAATGCTGAAATATATCAAGATTATCAAAAAATATTAGAAAAAGATATTGATGTTGTGCATATATTAACTCCTCATTATCTCCATGCGGAAATGGCTTACTTTTTCTTGAAGAAAAATATAAATGTTCTTTCGGAAAAACCGATGGGAATCACTTTAAATCAATTGAAGAAAATTGAGAAAATAGCAAAAAAGAGTCAAGCACAATATGGTGTCTGTCTCCAAAATAGATATAACCCTACTTCGCTTTGGCTCTATAATTATTTAAAAGATAAAAAAGTGACTTATGCTCATGCTGATATTTGCTGGCATCGAGATGAAAAATATTATGCTAGCGATTATTGGCGAGGAAAAAAGAAATTAGAAGGTGGGGGAGTATTAATAAATCAAGCTATCCATACTTTAGATTTATTGCAATGGTTTTGTGGAAGACCGAAATCAGTTGTTGCAGATATTAACAATTTTTCTTTAAAAGACAAAATAGAAGTTGAAGATAGTGCGATGGTATTATTTAAAGGAGAAAAATCAAGTTATTCAATTTTTGCTACCAATTCTGCTAAAACAGATTTATCACCGATAATAAATTTAAAATTAGAAACTGGAGAAAATATAATTTTATCCAAAGATCGACTCATAGTTGATAACAAGATAATTGAAATCAAAGATGATATAAATATCTATGGTAAAAGATGTTATGGAAATGGCCATGAACATTTGATTTCCGATTTTTATTATAAGATTGAAAAAAAGAAGAAGTTTGAAATAGATGCTGAAGAAGCCATAGTTTCAAGCAAAATGGTTTTATATGCCTATAAAAGCAGAGGAAAAATAAAGATAATAGAAGAATAGTTTTTAAATATTATCTTGTTTTATAAAAAAGTTTTCTAATTTGTATTATAAATCAAAGACAATAAAAAAATTGAATAGAAAGCGATTCGACATAATACTTAATATTTTCGGTTTTTTTGCCAAAGAAATTAAGTGGATTGATGTTTTATTATTAGAAAATAATATGTTATAATACGTTTAATAAAAGTGGCAATTAATCCATAAATATTAATTGAGGTGCTCAAAATGGAGATAAAAAGAGATAAATATTTAGAAATGCTTCAAATAAGACGACATAATGGATTTATAAAAGTTATTACTGGAATTAGAAGATGTGGCAAATCTTATCTTATGAATGATATTTTTTACGAAAAATTGAGACAAGAGGGCATAGATGAAAGCCATATAATTAAATTTGCTTTTGATTCTGCTGAAGATTTATTACTTATTGGTGAAGATTTACAGGATCTTTTTATTAATAAAAAGAAAGTAGATCCTAAAAAATTTATGACGTTTATTTCTCAACGAATGATAGATAATGATATGTATTATCTTTTGCTTGATGAAGTTCAAAATCTTGGATGTTTTGAAGCAGTGCTCAATGGTTATTTACGCAAAAAAAATATGGATGTGTATGTAACTGGCAGCAACTCAAAATTTTTATCAAGTGATGTATTGACTGAGTTTGCTGGCAGAGGAGATGAAATACATGTTTTACCATTATCTTTTTCAGAATTTTATGCGAATTATCAGGATGGATTAGATTATGCTTTTGACGATTATATGATTTATGGTGGGTTACCTGCAGTTGCGTTGATGAAAACTTCTGAACAAAAGTCGAGTTATCTTAAAACACAATTACAAAATGTTTATCTTAAAGATCTTGTTGAACGCAATAATCTTAATTCAGATGAAAATATTGGTGAATTACTGGATATTATCGCGTCTGGTATTTCTTCATTGACTAATCCAACAAAACTTGCCAATACTTTTAAAAGTATTAAAAATACTTCTTTAAGTGCACTTACTATTGATCGTTATATTACTTACATGCAACAGGCATTTATTCTCTCAAAAGTAAATAAATATGATATAAAAGGTAAAAAATATATTAGTACACCTTATAAGATATATTTTGAAGATGTTGGCTTACGTAATGCAAGATTTGATTTTAGACAGATAGAAGAAACTCATTTAATGGAAAACATAATTTATAATGAGCTACGTTATCGCGGGTATAATGTTGATGTTGGTTTTGTAGAAACAAGAGAAAATATCGACGGCACTTTAAAAAGAAAGCAACTTGAAATTGATTTTGTCGCTAACCAAGGCAATAAGCGTTATTATATTCAATCAGCTTATGATATTCCAAACGAAGAAAAGATGAAACAAGAAACAAAATCACTCGATAATATCGATGATTCATTCAAAAAAATTATAGTAGTAAGGAATAGTATAAAACCACGTCGCAATGAAAAAGGCTATTTGATTGTTGGACTAAAAGAATTTTTATTAGACCCTAATAGCCTTGAATTATAATTTCTAATTATTTTGATGATTTTTAGAAAAATTATAAATATATTGATTAGTAGTGTTTTATTAGCCAGAAAAATAATCTAAAATGTCAATAGAATTTTAATTTTGCAACTAGTGAAAAAATTAAGATAATAGAAGAATAGTTTTTAAATGTGATAGAATCTAGCTGTGAAAAAAATAAAAAAATATCTTTTAACAATTCCAAATATTATTTATCCTTATGTATTTTCAATAACTTCAATCGTTTTGTTGATATATTTTTTAGTATTGCTTAATTTTCCAAGCGATGACAATGATGTGGTTATTGGTAATATTTTAGAAATTGGATTGATAGTATTATCAGCTTTTCTAATTATTTATACATTGCTTTGTTTAGTATTTGCGATTGTTATTGCTGTATTTTCGACAAATAATAAGATTACATATTTTGAAGCGTGCAATATGAATATCTTGACTAAATGTCTTCAAATTCCTTCGTATATTGCTAATTTTATCGTTGCTTTGGTTGGAGTTTTGATGATCATTTGGGGATTAGGTTTAATTTTTTATGCTGTCATTGTTGATTTTTTAACAATTGTTCTAAGCGGAATTGCTTCAATTGGATGTACTTATTCATTGAAAAAGAATGGCATTATCACTAAAAAGATGGCAATAATATGTGGAATCGGAAGTTTTATTTATGTTTTTGATATAATTGTTTCAATATATTATCTAATAGAAAAAGCGAATTATAAATTAAAAAAAGGAGTTAATATATGATAGGTATCATCGGCGCAATGGATGTCGAAGTTGAATTGTTAGTCAGTAAACTTCAAAATAAAAAAGAAAAGAAGATTGCTAATTATAATTTTTATAGTGGCACTATAGAAAATAAAGAAGTGGTTGTTATAAAAAGTGGAATTGGAAAAGTAGCTTCTTCAGTTGGCGCTGGTTTAATGATAGAAGAATATCATCCTGATTTTATTATAAATACTGGTATTGCTGGTGGAATAAATGGACTTCATACAGCTGATATTTTAATTGCTGATTCTTTAAGATATTCAGATGTCGATGCAGTGAATTTTGGATATAAACTTGGTCAAGTTCCAGGAATGCCACTAGATTATTTAACAGATGTTAAGATAAAAGAAAAAATTCAACAAATATTAAAAGATAATAATATTAGTTTTAAAAATGGAAAAATATATACCGCTGATACTTTTGTAACAGATTTAAAACAAATTAATATTGAATTAGAAAATGTCTGCGCTTGTGAGATGGAAGGCACTTCAATTGCACAAGCTTGTTATCTTCTCGATACTAAGTTTGTTTCTATTCGCTTTATTTCGGATATTGTTGGAACTGAAGAACAAGTAAAAGATTATGGAACATTTGAAAAACTAATGGCTAATAAAAGTGCAAATATTTGCTTTGATATAGTATCGAAAATAAAGTAGCAACTTTTAAAAATTAATTTAAGTTTTTTTATAAAAATGAAAATATCAGCAATCTCGTTTCTTACTCTTTAGTATTTGATTTAAAAAAGAAAATTTTTACTTATATTTAATATAGATTTTTAAAAATTAGAAGTGATAGAATTATAGGCGCATTGATTGATATTGCTAAGAATAATATATGGAAAAAAGTCTTGAAGAATCAGAATTTCTTGGAAAAGAAAAAATAAGTAAAATTTTGTTAAAACTAGCACCACCGGTTATGCTAGCGCAGTTGATATCAGCTTTATACAATATTGTTGATAGCCTTTTTGTTGGAAGATTATCTAATGATGCTCTGACAGCTTTAGGTGTTATCTATCCTTTGCAGTGGGTTATTATGGCTTTATCGGTGGGAACTGGTGTTGGTGTCAACGCCTATATGGATCATAAATTTGCTCAGGGAAAAACTGAAGAAGCTAATAAAGCAGCCGGGGTAGGTATTATTCTTGAAATTTTGGAATGGGCTTTATTTTCTTTGCTCATTGTTTTAGTTATAAAACCCTTTGTCAATTTTACAATTAATACAGAGCAGGCGATTGGTGATGCGATAATCTATGGTTATATTGTCTGTTGTGGTTCTATCTTTCAATTCCTGGATGGAACATTTAGTAAAGTCCATCAGTCTAAAGGAAATATGATTGTTCCGATGATTGCTCAACTTACTGGTGCAATTATTAATATTATTTTGGATCCTATTTTGATTTTTGGCTTAGGACCAATTCCTAAACTTGGAGTAGCCGGTGCTGGATTTGCAACAGTTATCGGTCAATTTGTCACTTGTTTAATCACAGGTGTTAAAGGCTTTAGAAAACCACCTGCTTTAAAAGAGTTTCATCATTATGCTAAAAGAATTTTTCATTATGGATATTCATATATAGTTTCGCAAGCTTTGGCTTCGGTATATATTATTGTTTTAAATTTTATATTGGGTGGCTTTTCCGATGCTGGAGTAACAGTACTTGGTCTTTATTACAAGATGCAGAGTTTCTTTTTTATTCCGATTGGTGGTCTTCAGACTTGTGTTGTGCCAATTATCAGCTATAATCATGCGATAAATAATTCTTTAAGAATTAAAAAGACCATGAATTATTCGTATTTAATAGCTATTTTATTTATGGTTATCGGTGTTTTCTGCTTTTTGGTCATTCCCGATAAATGTATACTTTTATTCAGTAAGGATGCTGAAGTTATGAAAGTTGGTGTGGTGGCATTTAGAATAATTGGTTGTAGTTTCTTTTCCGCTGTTTTTTCACTTATGACACCGGTTTTTTTCCAATCTATCGGTGAAGGGAAAAAAGGGTTATTGATTTCTTTGACCAGACAAATATTTTGCTTAATTCCTATTTTTTATCTATTTTCTTTAATAGGTCTTGATTATACATGGATTGCTTTTCCAATATCAGAAACTGTAGCAGGTATTGTTGGTATAATTTTATATCATAATATTTTGAAAAAATGGGGAGTTTCAGCTTTTACAAAAAAGGAAGAGAAAAATGATTGATTTTAAAGATATAGAAGAAACAGTGATAAATAATTTTTATGGTGGAAAAGGTGATATCTATTGCCGAATGTTTAAAGATGAAAATGGAAAAATCTTAGTCTCGAGAGTTCCGGCTAAAAGCAGTATTGGTCTTCATAAACATGAATATAATTCTGAAATAGTATATGTTATTTCAGGCGAAATTAAATGTATTCTCGATGGAAAAGAAGAAATAGTAAAAAAGGGACAATGCCATTATTGTCTCAAGGGTCATTCTCATGAAATAATCAACGAAAAAGATGAAGAATGCTGTACTTTTAATGTTGTACTATAATTAATTATCCAAAATTGAAATTCTAATTAACAAGGCATTGATGGTTTCAAAAATTTGATCTAATGTAAGATCGATTTTATCACGCATATAATCCAAAACTAAATGGAGAATTCCATTGATCATCATGTTGACTTCTGCTTTTTTTATATCAGGATTTTTCGATAAAGCGGTTAATGTTTTATCTTCGATAACTTTTGAATAAATCATCTTTTTTAGTTTGTCCATAAATAAAACAGGGTATTTAGCAGTCATTATCAAGCGATATTGTTCTTCGTTATTCTTAAGAAGTTCAAATATCAAATTTAAATAAGGCATAAATGAGGTGGAATTATCTAAATAGGCTTTATTCAAAGCTTCTTCAATAACATCAAGTACTTCATTTTCCATTTCTTCGATAATGTCATAAATATCTCTATAGTGTAAATAGAAAGTACTTTTAGAAATGTCAGCCCTTTCAATAAGGTCCTTTACTGTTATTTTTTCAACAACTTTTTTTTCCTTTAATAATTCAGCAAAAGCTTTACGAATATTGTTTTTTGTGCGAATTGAATTTCTATATGTATTCATTTTTCTCCTTAAATGTACAAATTCTGCACTTTAGTCCAATATTGAACTAAAGTCAATAATTAGTATTTTTAACTTGCCAACAATGATAGTATAGTACTTTTATTGAACAAAGTAAACCTGTGTCCAATATTAGACTTAAGTTTATATTTGTTCTTGGAGGTGAGAAATGAAAGTACTTGAAGTAAATAATCTTACAAAAGACTATGGTTCAGGCCGAGGAGTTTTCGATGTATCATTCTCAGTTTCTAAAGGAGAGGTTTATGGCTTTTTAGGTCCTAATGGTGCTGGTAAATCAACAACTATTAGACATATCATGGGTTTTTCTAAGCCAGATAGTGGTGAAACAAAAATATTTGATAAGAATACCTTTAATAAGTATTATGAGCTATTAAATAAAGTGGGATATATTCCTGGTGAAATCGCTCTTCCTTCGGGATTAACTGGTTATGAATTTTTGAAAATGATGCAAGATTTGCAACATATTCATAATCAAGCTAGACTTGATGAAATGTTGGATCTATTTAAACTTGAACCAAATGTCTTAAATGGTGAGACAAAAAGAATGAGTTTAGGTGTCAAAAGAAAACTTGCTGTTGTAACAGCATTTATGCATGATCCAGAAGTTTTAATTCTTGATGAACCGACCAGTGGGCTTGATCCAGTCATGCAGGAAGTGTTCATCAAATTTATTGAAAATGAAAAGAAAAGAGGAAAGACAATTCTCTTGTCCAGCCATATTTTCTCTGAAGTTGATGCTACTTGCGATCGTATTGGAATCATTAAAGACGGAAAGATTGTCTCTGAATTTGTCGCTAATGATTTAAAGCATTCAGCAATTAAAACTTATAGATTGACATTTAATAATCTTGAAGACTATCAAAGATTTTTAAATGATAAAGAAAATGTTAGTGTTGTCAATATTTTAAAATCAAATCCAGAAAAAAAGAGAATATTAGTTTCAACTAATGATAGTGATATCAATAAAGCGATCTCTATTTTCTCCCGTTACGAATTAGATGAATTCTCTAATCGTAAAGAGACTTTGGAAGATTACTTTATGAAGTTCTATAAAGAAGAAAAAGATTTCAAGAAAGGAGCCTTATAATGAGTGTTATCGAGTTAAGAAACTTAACAAAAGATTATGGTGATCATCGTGGAATTTTTGATTTGACCCTTAATATTGAAAAAGGGGAAATGGTTGGATTTGTCGGAACTAATGGATCAGGTAAAACAACGACAATCAGAAGTATTATGGGTTTTATCGAACCATCTTGTGGAACGGTAAAAGTCAATGGACTAGAAGCTTGGGATCATTCAAGTGAATATGTTAAACATGTTGGTTATGTTCCTGGAGAAATCGCTTTTCCTGATTTAGCTACTGGAACAGAATTCTTAAAAAGTCAAGCTAACTTTTTAAATATGAAAAGTATGGATTATGCTAATGAATTGATTGAAAAATTACAATTGGACCCAAGAGCTAATCTAAAAAGAATGAGTAAGGGTATGAAACAAAAAACAGCTTTGGTTGCTGCTTTGATGAATAATCCTGACATAATTCTTCTCGATGAACCAACAACTGGACTTGATCCTTTGATGCGTGATGCATTTTTGGAAATAATAAAAAATGAACATCAAAAAGGAAAGACAATCTTCATGAGTTCTCATATGTTTGAAGAAATGGAAGAAACCTGTGATAGAGTTGCTTTAATCAATGATGGAAGAATCATCGATATTGCCGATATGCATCAAATTCATAATAGGCCTGTTCGTGATTTTAAAATTGAATTTAAAAATCATGATGATTTCTTAAAATTTGAAACACTTCCAATAGTGATATTGAGAAAGCAAGAACAATATAATCAAGTTACTATCCGCATAGATAAAAAGAAAATGACTTCGTTATTCCGAATATTAACGGAATATGATGTTAAGTTTATCGCGGAAGTCAAGTATACTTTGGAACGTCATTTTAATGAAATAATTCATTCAAAATTAGAAAAGGAGAATAATTAAATGTTTAGTAAAGCGTTATTTAAACAATCATGCAAAGCTAACGGCGTAATGTGGTCGATAATTACCGCTGCTGTCTGCTTCATGTTAGCTTGCGTAATGTTGATCAGTGGTTCAGGAAATATTTCTGATATAAAAAATTCGGTCGAAGATACGATAATTGTTGAAACAATTGATTCCAATATGGATAAGCAAGCATTAACTTTCTATGAAAGAGCCAATCAAGGTACAAAATTATTTGATAATAGTTTTGTTCTTGAATATAAAAATGAATTTTTAGCCAATAAAGAAAAGGCTGATGAATATTCTCAAAAAGTTGATGCTTGGTTAGTTACAATGCCAGTTCAAACAAATTATAACAATATGCAAGAATATTTATTAGCTATGCAAAATTGGCAACAAAATGTTCCAGCATATGAAGAAAATTCAGTCGAAATGTATTATATTGGACTTGTATCTCAATGGCTTGAACAAGCACCAAAGTCTAGTGATTTTGAGAGTACTGAAGCTTATCAACAAGCTTTAGCTGCTTGGAACAATAATAAACCTACTTCTATATATGCTACTTATGCAATGGTTGCTAAAGAAAAAATTTCTGAAGTTTATTTAGCAGCAGTAAAAGATGTCCAAGATCAAGCTTTAGTCGAAGCTAAAAAATTAGATGAAAAAAATGATGAAAATTCATCAGCTTATAAAGAAATTATGGGTTCAATGCTTTTTGCTATCAACCCCGGTTCTAACTTTGATTCTATGTATGAAGAATATGAACCAGGATCTACACCAAAAGAAGATTATGATGTTGCAACCTTAGTTCAAAATATCACTGTCAGCGATTTAGTAAATTGGGCAAAAGGTGAAGAAGCTAGTGACATTAAAACTTATTTAAACAGCGATACAAGAAAAGATTATCGAATCGAACGTACACAATATGCCACTCCAATTCTTCTTGCTGGCAATTTAACCAGTGAAGAAACAACACAAAAAATGTTGATTGCTTTAAATGAATTCGGTGTAACAAAAGAAAAATATGATAGCTTTGGTTATACCTATGAAGGTGTTAAAAAGAGTACAACAACTTCAATTATCGCCTATCAAGCAAGACTCGATTATGAAATTTCATTGATCAACCGCGATGATTATCAAACAGAAGAAGCTTATAATGCAGCGGTTTTGGAAGCTACAAATAAATTACAAACAGAATTATCCAATGGTTTATTAGATGCTTTACCAAGTGAAGTATCCGATGCTATTGAAGAAATTGGTAAAATGGATTTATATGCTTTAATCGTCGGTTCAATCTTCTTCAAGATGGCTGGTTTATTACTTCCTATCATCTATATCATCATGGTTTCAAATAACCTCATTTCTGGTCAAGTCGATTCTGGAAGTATGGCCTATGTCTTATCTACTTCAACCAAAAGAAAAGAAGTTACATTTACTCAAGCTTGCTATTTGATTGGTTCCTTATTCTTGATGATGTGCGCTACAACAATTACAAGCTGCATATGCTTTGCCTTTGTTGATCCATCGGTAACTGAACTTACATATGGAGAGTTAATCTTATTGAATCTTGGTGCCTTCATCACATTATTTGCCATCTCTGGTATCAACTTCTTAACTTCTTGTTGGTTTGATAGAAGTAAACGTTCAATGGCTTTAGGCGGTGGCTTCAGCATGTTCTTCCTCGTTGCTACAATGCTCGGTTTATTCGGTTTCCAAGTCATCCCATCAGTTGTTCGTTTAGATGCCTTAAATAATTTCAACTATGTATCTTTGATTACATTGTTTGATTCAGTATCTATTATTAGTGGAACAACAACATTTATCTGGAAGTTAGCAATATTATTTGTTATCGGTCTTGTTGGATATGTCATTGGTTCTATAAGATTTAAAAAGAAAGATTTACCACTATAATAAAAATAAAAGTGCTAGGAAAAAATTAACTTAGCACTTTTTTGGTGCAATAGACACAAAAAAAGTTGACCTGGATTGGTCAACCTTTTAAATTACTATCTTAATAGTTTGTAATCAATATAGGCGTAGCATTGTATATATATTGCGATGTGAAGGATGAAAATATTATTTTCTTTCTACCAAATTTTTTAATCTTTATATCCAGCTTTTTTTCTATTAGCTAAACAATAATTTTTTAATTTTAAAATATCTTGTTCTTTTATTTCTACGAAATGGCCACGACCAATTTTGGTATCAAGGTGGCCGATTTTAATTCTTTCCAATGATTTAACACGATGATTTAAAGCTTCAAACATACGGCGGACTTCGCGATTTTTACCTTCATGAATGGTTAGAATGACTTCGCTTTCTTCCATGGTTACTGAAACTATTTCAGCTTTAGCAGGGGCGGTTAAACCATCTTCAAGCATGATACCTTTTTCCAGTTGTTTCAATTCAGTAGAAGTTATTCTTCCAGTAATTTTAGCTAAATAACTTTTTGGAAGTTCACCAGAAGGGTGCATAATCAAATTAGCAAAATTACCATCATCGGTTAAAATTATTAAACCTGATGTATCGATATCTAAACGACCGACAGGGAAAAGTCTTCCATATTTTTCAGGGATAAGTTCGGCAATTGTTCTTCTGCCTCGATCATCTTTCATGGTAGTTAAAACGCCTAATGGTTTGTTGAAAAGAAGATAGGTATAACCAGATTTAGTTTGAGGTTTTAATATTTTTCCATCAATTTCTATTGTTACATCATCTTCGAACTTGGTTCCCATAGCAGTTATAGTTTCGCCATTGACTTTAACTTTTCCTTCTTGAATTAATTCTTCAGCTTTGCGGCGGGAACAATATCCGCGATCAGCAATAATTTTTTGTAATCTATTTTCCATGTGCTTATTTTATCATAATATGGATAAAATGACTATTATCTAAAAAATAGTAAGCCGAGAATAATAGCGATAGACATACCGACAAAATCAGCGAATAAACCAACAGGAAGAGCATGTTTCCATTTTGTAATTCCAACAGAGGAAAAATAAAGAGCTAAAACATAAATTGTTGTATCGGTTGATCCTTGAATGGTTGAAGCGATTTTACAGCTAAGACTATCAGCATCGCTAGCACAGATTGAAGATAAAGCAGCGATTGAAGCTGAACCAGAAATTGGACGGAATATAACCATAGGAGTTAAATCTGCTATAAGGTTAGCAGAAGGAAAAATTCTTCCGAGCAAAGCGGCTAAATCTTTTAATATTCCACAAGATTTTAATAAAGATACCGCCATAACCATTGCAATCACCGAAGGAAATACTTCGGTAAAAAGATTTAATCCATCTTTACATCCTTTAGCAAAAATATCATAAGCTTTAACTTTTTTTATGCCTGCCAGTAAAAATGTAAATAAAATTAAGCAGGGAATCATCAATAAAGATAAGGTAGATATCATTTTTTCATTCTCTTTTTCTTTAAAATTCTGTCGAGCCATAATCCAGCTACACAAGCCATGAATGTTGAAAATATACCAAGAAGAACGAAATCAGCCGGATTAGAAGAACCATACATTTGTCTTATTGCCAAAACTGAAGTGGGGATAATTGTAACTCCAGCAGTATTTAAAACAAGAAATGTCACCATTGAATCGGTAGCAACACCCTCTTTCTCTTTGCTTAAGCTCTTCATTCTTTTCATGGCATTTAAACCACTAGGAGTAGCGGCAAAACCAAGGCCGAACATATTGGCGGCAATATTTGCAGAAATATATTTAAATGTTTGTTCATCCTCTAATTCTGGCATTAAAAAATGTAATAGAGGATGGAGTAATTTAGCTATGAATTTAATAACACCAACTTCATCTAAAATATACATGATACCATTCCAGAAAACTGCTGAGAAAACAAGAGCAACTGCAATTTTAAGACCATCTTCAGGAATGGACAAAATAACATTTGCCATATCGATAAAACGACCAGTAATCAATCCATAGATTAAAGATAAAACAGCAATTCCAATAAAAATTTTATTCATTTAAAAACCTCGACCAAAGTATTTCATTATTTTTTCTTAACTGACATTCTAAAAGATTATTATTGTTATCGAATCTATATATTTTATATGTATTATCATTAAGTTTATTTTTTTCTATTGTCAGACCGATATTATGTTCACTTTTGATAATCTTATCGTTGATATAATTGATTCCTTTCTCCAAAAAATTAATGTAATAATAATTATTAAAAAAATATTCATATAGACTTTCATGAATAGAAAAGTCATTTCCACAATTTAAAGTTACTATAACAAGTTCAAAATCTTCTTTTTTGGCACTTGTTACCAAAGTTCTTTTGGCTTTATATGTATAACCAGTTTTTCCTCCAGTACAATATTGATATCTATGAAGTAATTTATTTTTGTTTCTCCAAGAAACATTATTGATGGAATAATTTTTGGTGCTGACAATTGCTTTAAAAAGATTATTTTCAAGACAATAGGAATATAAAGAAGCAATATCAAAACTAGTAGAAATATTTCCTTCATCATCGATATCTAATCCTGAAGGGTTATTAAAAGTACTATCTGATAGATTTAATTCTTGTGCTTTTTCATTCATTTTTAAAGCAAAATTATCATTTTTTTCAATGTGCCTACTTATTGCTGAAGCAGCATCATTTCCCGAACGAAGCAAAAGACCATAGGTTAAATCTAATATAGAAATCTTATCTCCTAATTTTAAATATATTGAGCTTCCTTCCATCTTTGTATCTTTGTCTTCGATGGTTACCATGTCAAAAATTTCTCCGCTTTCTAAAGCTAAAATAGCGGTCATTATTTTTGAAATTGATGCAACAGATCTTTTTAAATTGATATTTTTCCCTGCTAAAACTTCCTTAGTTTCAGCATTCATGACAATATAGCTAGAACAATTAATATCAGGAAATGCATTGCTTTGGATATTTACAAAATGAAAATTAAAAATAAGAAAGAAAAATAAGATAATTATTTTCATATTAAAATAAATGCATAAGAAATAAATAAGATACCTCTTTACAATAAAAGATATAAAAAAACATTTTACTTACTTTTTAATTAATATAGAAAAAATCTCAATTTTTCTTTAATTTTTCTCTGCTTTTTGCTATACTTTTCAAGCGGTGTTTTTTATGACAGAAATTATATCAATTGCAAATCAAAAAGGTGGAGTTGGAAAAACTACCACTGCTATAAATTTATCAGCTTGTTTAGGCGCCAGCAATAAAAAAGTTTTGTTGATCGATTTAGACCCTCAAGGAAATTGTTCAAGAGGGATAGGAGTGGATTCAACAGTTTTAAAAAGAACTATTGCTGATGCTCTTTTAATGACCGCAGATGTAAAAAAAGTTTTGAAAAAAAACGTTATAAAAAACGTTGATTTATTACCAGCTAACCTTTCATTAGCTCTTGTTGAATCAACTCTTATCAATAATGGAAATTCACCAGATTACTATACACTCAAAAGAACGATAGAACCAATAATTGAAAAATATGATTTTGTAATTATCGATTGCCCTCCTTCTTTAGGATTCTTCTCAGGAAATGCTTTAACATGCTCAACTTCTGTTTTGATTCCTGTACAATGCGAATATTTTGCTATGGAAGCAGTAGCACAAATTTTATCAACAATAAAAAGTATTCAATCCACTACTAATGAAAACTTGGATATTCTCGGTTTCTTGTTGACTATGTTTGATGCAAGAGCAAGATTATGCACCGAAGTAAGTTCGGAAATTACTGGAATATTCAAAGAAAAAACTTTGGCAACATCAATTCCAAGAAATATAACATTGGCCGAATGTACAGCTTTAGGAAAACCGATAATAAATTATAAACCTAAAGCAGCGGGAACATTAGCCTATTCTTCTTTAGCAAGAGAGGTTATTGATTATGTCAATAAAAAAGACATCTAAAAAACAGGTCAATTCCAAGACCAGCATTTCAGGAAAATTAACCCAATTAATTAAACAATACGAAGGAAAAACCATTTCAAGCCAAATTGAAAGAAACCTTCAAAGCACCAATGTTGCCATTTTTGATATGGCCAAAACTCCGGTATTAGATTTATTTGATGAGAATTATTTCAATAAAGAAATTAATGAAGATCGAAATCAAGTCTTTCCGGTTTTTCTTTTTATAAATAAAGACAAGCCCACAGTTTTTTCAGGATGGGAAGAATATATATCAGCTAAAAAACAAAACAAAAATTCTTTTCAAGGCCATCTTTTAAAACACGTTACTGAAGAACAAGCGATTTTATATTATTTAGAATATCTGAAAAATAATGCTGATAATCCTTTAATCCAAGCTATAGCATATAAGAAACTAAAGGAAAAATTAAATCTCAGCTATTCGGAATTAAGCAAATTAATTCATGTCTCTAAATCTCAGTTAATAAATTATGCAGAATTGCTCTCTTTACCTGAAGATATAAAGAAAGCAATATTAAATCATAAATTATCTTATAGTTCAGCAAGACCACTTAATGGATTAAGTACAGATGAACAAAAAGAAGAAGTATTTAAAAAGATAATCGATAATAAATTAACTACCCATGAAATAGAAGAATTAGTAAGAACATATAAAAATCCAAATTTAAATTCCCTATTAAAAATAGAAGTAGATCAAAATAAAATTGTCATAAGATGCCAATCATCAGATGAAGCTAAAAGTATAGCTAAAAAATTACAAAATATGAAATTAAAATAAAAAAGAAGAATTCACAAAAGTTTTCTTCTTTTTTTATACTTTGATAGCACTACTCCTAAACTTACTACTTTGTGAAATGGTTTCAACACCTGTTTAAAAGTAATTAAAGATAGCACTACTCCCAAACCGTATATTTTTGCTATTGTTGGAATCGAGGGGTTTAAAAGTAATTAAAGATAGCACTACTCCCAAACTTCCCCTATAATTATTTTATCAAATCGGTTGTTTAAAAGTAATTAAAGATAGCACTACTCCCAAACGAAACATCATTAATTATCATCGACTTTCTTGTTTAAAAGTAATTAAAGATAGCACTACTCCCAAACCTAGCAGGAACACGTTATGGAAGTTATTTAGTTTAAAAGTAATTAAAGATAGCACTACTCCCAAACTCATCCGCCCAATAAACAATTGGTATAACAGTTTAAAAGTAATTAAAGATAGCACTACTCCCAAACATCATTCTTTTCAATATCTATGTATGTTTTGTTTAAAAGTAATTAAAGATAGCACTACTCCCAAACAAGTAACAACTAATTACGATTATCTTAATAGTTTAAAAGTAATTAAAGATAGCACTACTCCCAAACAGTTGATATTGTTTCAGTTAGAAAATGTATGTTTAAAAGTAATTAAAGATAGCACTACTCCCAAACGCTATCACCTTATTTTATCGCTATTGTTATGTTTAAAAGTAATTAAAGATAGCACTACTCCCAAACATATTTGCTTGAATATGGTATTGATACCAAGTTTAAAAGTAATTAAAGATAGCACTACTCCCAAACATTAAAATAACCCATTTCCTCTAACTTTTTGTTTAAAAGTAATTAAAGATAGCACTACTCCCAAACTATCTTGATTAGTTGTTATAGTATTTGCGAGTTTAAAAGTAATTAAAGATAGCACTACTCCCAAACGTGAAATACCTAAAGAAGTATTACCATAACGTTTAAAAGTAATTAAAGATAGCACTACTCCCAAACTTTGATTTTATTGATAATATTATTAGTTATGTTTAAAAGTAATTAAAGATAGCACTACTCCCAAACCTCAAATATAAGGTAAAATAGTGCATCTATTGATATTATATATGGTTATTTTAAATAACACAAATATCTTCATCTAAAATTTTAATATTGTCGAAAATGCTTGTTTTGAATTCTACATTTTCTATATCTATTATTTTTATTCCATTATATTTGTTTGTTCTAATTAAAGAATCAAGTTCATTTTCTTCTAAAAATGCTAAAAGGTTATAGAAAATAAATATTTTTATTCCTCGTAGTTCAAAAGATATATTAATGTAGTTATTTATTCTTTCTATTAAGTCAGGTGAATCATCTTGTAATGAAATACTAAGTAATTTGATAATATCATCTTCATCTACTTCAATATCATAGGAGATATTTATTGGTGAATTTACTTTAATCTGTTTAGCACATTCTTCTAAAATTTCATTTATTTTTTCTGAAGTACTTCTTAAAATTTCTATTTCTTCTTTTTTTATTCTTCTAATAAGAACATTTAAATTCTTTTTGGAATTTGAATCTAAATTGATAATTGATGAAATGAAGTCAACATAGTCACTTAGTTTTAATTCTTTATAGTTTTCATCTAATATTTGAATATAGCTGTTTTCATATTGAAGATCAGAATTACTAAGAATTTTATATAGTATTTTTTTGTTTTTTATAACTAATAAATAACTATCTATATTGGAAATATCGTCGCATATATTTAATGCATTAATTGCTAATTTTTTCATAATCTTACCACCTTATCACAGCTCATAACTACATCTGTTTTCATTTCTCCTATAAGATTTTCAATAGACATAAATTGAGCTTCGGTCAATGTCAAAACAGATACTGCACCTTCTGGTGGAAGATTCTTTTTAAGTTCTAGCATAGTAGAATTTACTATTGAAGGATTTAAGGCTAATTTGGTAAAGACACTTTCTTGCATTCTAAAGAAACCATTTTTCTTAAGCATTCTCACAAATTGTGTATATTCTTTAATATCTTTTTTTGTTGTTGATGGTAAATCAAAAAACAATATCATCCTCATAAAAACATTACTCATATTCTTTAATAAATTTTATTTTTGATGCATCTTCAGATGCTAATGCATTTAATAAGGAAGCTACATATAAAGAGATTGCGTTAGATAATGTTTGTTTTTGACCATCAAATAAAAATGTTTCAGATAGGACTTCTATAAGTTTGTCTTTGAAGTTATCACTGGTTAAATCCTTTACTCTTTTATCAATAAAAGGTCTAACTGGTTCCATAAAATCACAAGCTAAATTGAAGTAATTTGTTTCACCTATATGATGAATTCCAAGTTGCGTTAAGTATCCTTTAGCAACAATTGCTTTGCTGAATTGAGAAAGAATAATTGTATATCCATAATTTAAATAAGTGTTTATTTCATTGTTGGTATTTCTTGTGAAATTTTCTCCATATATTCTATTAAAATAAAATTTAGCCGCATGTCCTTCTCTATTAGTGATATCACCTATTTGAACATTATTTGCAAATTCTAATAGAATTAAGCTATCATCATTTGAAATAGTACTTAAAACATTTGCTTGATTTTTTATTTTTTCAATAATTATTTTTTGCCACACTAAATCTTTTGCTTCGTTTGACCAGCAAATTTGTTGTTTTATACGTTTATAGGAGATACTATCACCATAATAAGGAACAAGCTCAGAAAAAGGTTCTTTCTTTTCATTGCAGAAAACTACTTTAATCTTTTTTCTTACAAGTTCAGATAGTAAAGATGAAGTGATTGCGACAGCTGTTGATTCAACAATAAGTGTTTGAATCTCATCGATATTGATTCTTTTAATTTCGTCAGGGGTTTTAAAAACTAAATAATTAAGCGACAATTCTAATTTACTGTGTGTTGAAACAACAACTGTTCTAAATCCCATACTAAATTAATTCCTCTTTGCCTTTAAATAATCCTGAAGGTGATTCGTTGACAATATAGACTTTTTCATTAGTTATAGTCATAGTTTTTAAAAATACTTTTGTAAAATTTTCGAAAAAAGCAGTTTCAAACTTCGCCTGTTCATTGGATCTTGATAAAATTTTTATCATATTTAGTAAAGTATCAATTTGCTTTTTTAATGACAAGTTATTGAAATCTTCCTCTTTCATTTCTCTAGATTTGACTATATATGGAGTATAATCATAAATTGGATTATTATATTTCTCTTTAATAGCTTTGAAGATTTCTAAATTATGATTTTTATCAACTAAAAATTTATCTCCATCTTTATTAATTGTTAATTCTTTTGAAGATAATTGCTCATCATCTAGTTCATCTATTTTCTTTAGACATTTATTTAAATAAATTAAGTAGTTATTATCTAAGTAATTTTGATATGCTACTTTATATTTGTTTCTGTTTTCGTTTGCAGTATATATCAAATAATAACAGCCATTATATTTAATTTTTTGATTTAAATAAATCTTTCTTAAAACTTTAATATCGGTAGCTTTTTCATCATCAATCATTATTTTAGCTATTGTGTTTAGATCATTATTATATTGTTTTAAATATAGAGTAGGAACACGACAAAGCTTTTTAACTGTTTTATTTTTAAGTTTATATTCAACAGCAATAATATAAGATTGACTAAAGCTTGAATATCCACCATATTTTTTAGTATCACTCATTGGACATTTAGTATGAAGTGGAATGAGTCCGGTTTCTTTGTCACCAGATTTTTTGAATATTGTTTCTTTGTAGAATTTTCCAGAGTCATAATCTGGTTTATAAGTAATTAAAGCATCATGTCTTAAACAATTTGTTTTAATTTTATCTTTTAAATTATTCTTATCAATATAGTTTATTAATCTTTTTTCCATGTTAAAGGAAATATTTTTATGGTCCTCTTTTTTCTCTTTAAACATATAGAAAATATCAGTATATAAAGTTGTTAAAATATTTCCACAAACAATATTTAAATAAGCATCAACAGCATGGTGAGCGTCATTTAAATCTCTCATCTTTGCTATTTCATATTCTTTTCTTAAAAGTGATGGGAAAGATGCTTTTGAAAATATAATTTTAGTTTCAGGATATTTTATTTCAAATATTCTTTTAATTTGAATATTAGAATAATTAACAACATTTATTTGTCTATTAATAAAGGCATTAATTTCATCAGCATTTAATTCTTTTGTTCTTTTTAATCTATTATATTTCTCTTCAGAAATGATTTTTCGTGCATAATAACCTTTCCATTTATCTAACATATTGTTTCTGATTTCATCGCAGATAGGATAGATATCTTTTTTTACTTTTTGGTTGTAGTCTTTGCTTACTAAAACCATATTATCTAAAGAATCATCTTTGATCATACTTTGTGGAATGATGTGATCTATATCATATTTGCCATTAATAACATCATTGATATCCATTCTTTTTCCAGTATAAAAATCAATTCCCATTTGCATGAAATAAAGATAAATATGTTTTCCTTTTAATCGTTTCAATTGATTTTGTTCATCAAGATTTTTTAGCCACTCTTTTTTCTCATCGGACGTTAAAACTTTATCGTTAGTAATTTGCTTTTTTAGTTGAACATAACGAGATTTAGTTTCTTCTTTCTTTCCATCAGTTCTGGTTACTTCCATCATTATTTTTTGTGGAGCTTTTCCTGCTGCTTTAATTACATCATCAACAACAGCTAGTGTTTGAATAATACTTCTGCGCATTAAAGCAGGGGTACTATCTAATATATCTTCAATTTGTTCCTCAGTAGTTTTATCCGCAGTAAGTGTATTATTAAAATCTGCTATTTTTTGATTGAAACCATATTTTTCGTTATTTAAAATTTCTTGAAGGTTTTCATTCGTTTCTTCAAGTATATTTAAAATGGAATGCAAAATGCCATTATCATCAACATAATACATTTCAAGTTGATCTCCACCACAAAGGAATTTCTTTGATAATCTTCCCCATTTATTTGTTGGTGTATTTAAATATTCTTTAATAAATTCATCGGTTAAGTTGAAGTTACTTGAAACAAATTTTTTCAATTCCTTTTTATCATCAGCATAGATAGTTGCAAACTTAATTAATTCTTCGCAAAGATTTATATTTTTAGAATTATTTAAATCAAGATGTTTTCCATAAAAAGCATGGCTTACTGCATTAAAAGGATCTGTTGCTTTAATATTGCTTATGCTTATATCATTTGCTTTTGTTGACCTAGTTTTAGAAAAATAAGTTCTTATTTGTTCAATTGTAGTTGTTTTCCGGCTTAAAATGAAATTTAAAACATCATTCTTTTCAGAATAACTTAAGTAATCTCCGTTGACTTGCATTTTATTTAAACGATCTAGTGCTAAATATTTTTCATAGTATAAAGATGTTTTAGGCAATACTGTTTCACCAACTAAATAAGTACAGCTATTTGTTAGTTTTTTAAAGAAATTATCTCTTGTTTTTGGAGTATCTATAATTTCATTGATATTCCAAGGTGTAATTTTTGCTTTTTCTTGTCCTTCTTTTTTTACAACCCAAGAATGAGCATCTGATTCATTATTTAATGGACCATAGTAATATGGAACTCTAAATTTAAATATCTTAATAATCTTATCTGAAATATCGTTTAAGAAAGAATATTTTCTTCCTGCATTTTCTAGAATTTTCTTGAGTTCTCTTAAATGGAATTGATGCGGTATTAAACTTGTGCAAGCGTTTGCTTGTTTTTTAAACAAATCCCCCTTACATGCTTTTTCATAAAGAGCATTATAGGTTTCTTTATCATCGATGTCTTTTTCATTATTTTCTAAAATCTTTTTTATATATTTATTTAATTCTTCTAATTTTCCACCTTGAACGAAAGATAAATAATTAGTTTCTTTAAATTTTTCAGTTGGCTCTTGTTTAAAAACAGAATAATATATTCTATCTTTACCATCATTGCCTAAGTTATTATCTAAATCTTTCAAAATTGTTTTAAGAGATTTTAAGTCTTCTTTATGTTCTTCGTAAATTTGAACCATTGCTTCTGAAATTTCTTTATTTTTTCCTAATAGTTCTTTTAAAATTATATAATCATAGTATTTTTTAGCAATCAAAACTAAATTGAAAGCATCTCCTAATGCTTTGGAAATATCAGCTTCTGAATTTTCAAAATCTTTAGTAAAATCTACAGAAATATCTTCAGTGTCTTCATTAATTTTTTTAAGACTAAAACTTCCACCAACGATAATTGTTTTAAACAAATTTATATAATTTTTAATATTTTCAGATCTTTCTTTACTGGAAATAAATAATTTATCAATTTCTTGTTGCTTTTTAACTTTATTGAGATTATTGTTTTCTAGTATTGTAAAAAGTTCATTATAGGATTCGGGTTTAATATAAGTTGTTTTATCTGTCGCATCTTCACTACTATCTACTTCAAGCAAAGATAAAGTTTGGTTTATTTCTTCTATTGTAGAAATAGGAGGAATATCATTTCCCATTTCACCTTCGGTAAGGAAGTTTCCACGATATTTAACAATATGATGAATAGCTAAATATACATAGCGCAAATTAGATAAAGCTTCTTCATCGTTTTCAATTAAAGCTTTTCTTAAATGCCAGATTGTTGGATATTTTGTATAGTATTGTTTTTCTTCATCATGGGTTTTAAAAATTAAATTTTTTCCAATTTCATTACCATCGGAATCTTTGGCTTTATCTTCTTCCCAATAAGTTGAATTTGCTAATCTTAAGAAGAAGGTTTTATCAACTTTTGTCATTTCTTCAGCAAATAATTGCTTTAAAAGAACTAGTCTATATTTTCTTCTAGCTAATCTTCTTTTGTTTGATCTATAGGTGCGTCTTTCTTTACAATCTTTTGCTTCAGAAAAGATTCTAGCACCCCAAGCCGTTTTTCCTTTTAGACGCAAAAAATTGTAGTCTTCGTCTGTTGCAGCCCAGCCTACTGAATTAGAGCCAAGGTCTAATCCTAGATAATAATTTTTTTCCATGTTAAGCACTCCTTTAAAACTCGTCTAATTTTATCTGTATTTGTATTGTAACATTAATGAAATAAAAAATGCAAAAAAAATATCCTCTTACGAGGATTGGCATAATTGCCTGGAATTTTAGCTAAAGCTTATTTGGACTTCGTAATGCTATCTTTTTTAACTACAGCCATATATTACGATTTTGTTTTAATTTTGTCAAATATATTTTTTATTTGTGTTAACATTAATCAATATGTTTTTTTCTATTTTTAAAAGATATTCTTTTCTTTCAATACCACCGGCATATCCGGTTAATTTATTGTTTGATCCAACGACTCTATGACAAGGTATAAAAATAGATAAATGATTTCTTCCTACAGCATGCCCAACTGCTCTTGATGACATTTTTTCTATTCCCCGATTTTCAGCAATTTCTTCAGCTATTTTTCCATATGTTGTTGTTTCGCCATATGGAATGGCAAGAAGAATTTTCCATACTTCTTTTTGAAATTCAGTTCCAATAATATGCAAAGGAATATCAATATTATTTTGCTGTTTTTGAAAGTAGTTATCAAGCCATTTTTTAGCTTTATTAAGTGTATCGCTTTCTTCTGAAAATGCATCGCCTAAATCAATATCAGCGTAGTATTTTTGGTTTTCAAACCAAGCACCAAATAATCCGATTTCATCTGAAGCAAGAAGAATTTTTCCCAGTGGAGAATTATAGTAACTTATATATTTCATAATTTAATCACCTAAAATTTATTTGTAAATAACAAATCCGTTTTTATCTAACTTTATATCTTTACATCTATTTCCGGATACATGCCAAATATAAAGAGAAGTAACACTGCAATATGGACTAAATCTTCTTCTATATTTTTCAAATAAGTCTTTAGTTATTTTCTTATGATGATAAATCATTTTTAGTCCTCTTTGAATTGCAAGATCATTATAGCTAAATATATTTTTTCTCTGCAAGCAAAAAAGAAGAATCATTTCAGCAGTCCAGCGTCCTATCCCTTTTAAAGAAGAAAGATATGAAATAGCTTCTTCATCTTCCATGTTATTTATTTCATTTAAATTGAATATTCCACTATTTATTTTTTTAGCAAAGTCTTTTATATAATCTACTTTTCTATAAGTTAAACCGCAGGATTGTAGTTCATCATCATTGATATTTAAAATTGTCTCTGGAGTAATATTTATCAATTTAGTTTTAATTCTGTTCCAAATTGTAGTCTGGGCAAAAGTAGATATTTGCTGCCCAATTATATGATGAAGAACAGCTTCGAATAGATTATCATCACATTCTCTTTCTATTATGCCTATTTTATTGATTATATATTGCATTTTTTTATCTTTAGTAGATAGATAGTTTATTTCTTTTTCATCATATTGAAAGTGCATTTGGTACTCCATTAACTTTAAATAATTCTTATATACTTATAGTTTAATAGAAAAATAGATATTTTTTAATTAAATACACAATCAAAAACTTCAGCAGTCCATTCTTTAGGATGGCAGAAAAAGAATGTTTCGTGATTCATGTTTTGTTCTCTTATATCAGGATTTTTAAAATGTTTTAAATATCTTTTACGATATTTTTTACCCATACCTAAGGCATAAAATATATGAACTTTTGTATTTTCTTGGTAGATATTATTGTCTATTTTTGTTACAAGGTCAGAAACATATTGATTGTAAATACTTTTTTTAGTTACAGTATTTTTTAGTGCTGGAACCATGAAAGAATTTAAAAATTCAGTCATCTGTTCATATCTAGTCGGATCATTTAATTTAGTTTTTTCTAATTCTTTTTGCATGAATTTAGGAAGTTGTCCAGTATGAATCATTTTATACATAATAGGAGAAAGGATTTTTCCTTTTATAGAAGCAACAAGCTTATTGCTTTCATCCATATCGCTGCTTCCTAAAATGATATGATCAACTTTTATATTATTTCTTTGGACTAAATAACTGGCAAAAGATCCACCAAGAGAGCACCCATAAATACAGGAAATGTGATTATAAAATTTTTCTTTGATATATTTCTCTATTTTTATTGTTTCATCTTCCATGCTTTTATACTTTGACTTTTCATTTTCATCAAAACCATCAAAAGAAACAACAACTGTATAAAATTTTTCTTGTAATAAAGGTATTACTTTATCAAACAAGCTGTAATGGCAACATGTTCCAGGTATTAATAATATTACAGGCTTATTTATATCTCCAGATTCATAAAATTTCATTGTTAGTCACCTCTAACACAATTTTATCACTTATTTTTTATTATTAATATATAAAAATCTTTTTTTGAAATTTATAAATCTTTTCCTATTGTTTTTTCATCAATATAAGGATTTATATAACGTTTTTTATTATCTTTATTTTTATAAATAATTGCTTTATTAGGACATCTATGAAAGCAGGATAAACAAGCTACACATTGGTCTTTAAATACTATTTTTCCATTTTGAAGAGTTATATTATCGGTTGGACAGATGTTGATACAATGTTGACATTTTGTGCATTTATCAGTAACACTGAAATAACTGCTTATCAAATGCCAATTACTTTTATTTTTTAAATAAATATTCTCGTACTTACTTTTATCTTTAGGAATTTTAAATTTATAATTTTCTATATTTTTTAATATTTTATCGATTCTTTGGTCCGCACTATTTAAAATAGATTTTTGGAAAAATTTAGGTGGAGACATAACAAGAGTATAATTTTCTGGCATTTTAAGCGTATATATACTTTTTATATTTAAATTGTTTTCTTTTGCATATTTATAAAAAAGTGCATTAGCATTTAAAACCATACCTCCGTAATTTTGTATAACATAGATTTTAGATTTTTTATTTAATTGCTTAAGTAAATTAAAAGTTGGAATAGGTAATCCAAAAGAATAAATAGGAGCAACAATGATAATATTTTCAAATATAGAACCATCTTCTTTATAATTTGGAATATATTTTATTTCTCCACCTAATTTTTCTTTTATTTTTTTGGAAATATATAAACTATTTCCAGTAGAGCTAAAATATAATATTCCTAAATTTTGCATAGTGTTTTTTTTAGAATTTTTCTTTATCATAATATTCTCCATGGAAATATAATATCAAATTAAAATAGACTTTTATAAAAAAAGAAATAATAGGATTTTTTATTTCCTATTATTTCGTATTTTTAGTTTATATATTGTTAAATTTATTACTTCCTATTGTTTTATGAAATTTCTTTATTAAATTCTCTACTTCCTTATCTATTAAAAAATATAAAAACTTATCTTCAAATGCAGATAGCTTATCTTTTTGATAATAAGCTTCAGCAATAGCTCCAGCCATTGCAGCGGTGGTATCACAATCACCACCTATAGCTATGCAATTTCTAATTGCATCTTCTAAAGAGTTTGATATAAGAAAACAATATATAGCTTGTGGTACACTTTTTGAACATATTTCACTGAACTCATAATTTTTTACAAGATCCAAAAAATTAAAATCTTGTATTTCAGGATAATATTCTTCAGTCATTCTTTTTCTAATTTCTTCTTTAGAAAAGTTATGTAGAGATAGATAAATGCATAAAGAGATAGCTTCCGCACCTTTAATACTATCAGGATGATTATGTGTAATTTCAGTTACAGCCTTTGAGAGTATTTTTAAATGTTTTTCAGTATTAGCAATCCAACCAACAGGGGAGATACGCATTGCACATCCATTTCCTAATGAATTATAGGGTTCAACTTTTTTATATTTAGCTTTTTGACACCATAGATAAAACATGGCTCCAAATCCATCTCCTTTATTTGATTCCCATGTTTTAACAAATTCATAACGTAGTTCTTCTTTTATTATTTCTAAATTTTTCTTTTTATAGATTATTGGATAATGATTCATTAATACTTTTGCTACAGCTATAGTTAAAAAAGAATCATCAGTCATTCTCATATTGTAATCATAAATTTTGAAATCTTTAGTTTTAATTGGTTTAAAATCATAAATTGAGCCAACCATATCTCCGATAATTGCTCCTAACATTATTTATCCTCCTTAAAAGACTTTTTCATTAGTCCTCTTTTTTTATAATTAAAAATAGTTGGAGCCCAGTATCCATTCCATTGGTTAGTCCGTTTAAAGTCTTTCTTATCACTTAAAAAATAAACAGTGAGTTTTTTTGTCTTTGGGAAAGCTCTATTAAAAACCTTTTTAATAGTCTTAGGAACAATAATACTTGTCAAATCATCGCGGTTAGAAAATGCCATATTTTCAAGAATTCTTACAGGATAACCTTCAATCATATCAGGTATTTCTATATCTTTTTTTGTACCTATATATCCGGTGATACTAACATATTTTTCCATTTTGTCATCAGAGATGGCGTACCTAAAACCATCTTCTGTAACTCCATCTTTTATATATCCCCATATAAATGGACGTCGAGTATAGGAATTTAAATAACTATATTCGCCATATGTATATTCCTTCTGCGCAAAACAATAAATGACAACGTTATTACAAAAGTTAATAGCATCTTCAGTAATATATTCAATGCAATTTGGAATAAAAATACTATGTAAATTTTCACACCCTTGAAAACCTAGCCAGCAAAGTTTATTTAAAGTGAGGGGCAAAGTTACAGTCTTTAAAGTTGAACAATTATTAAAAGCTTTTTTCGTGATAATTTCCACAGGAATATCTTCAATATAATTATGTATTTTTAGGTTTTCTGCTTCCCCTTTATATTCAGTAATAGCCACTTTCTTATCTTTGCCATCAAAAATTACAGCATATTCAAAATTGTCACTTGTTTTTCCAGAATATAGAAAGTTTAAAATAGTTCGAAAATAAATATACTTATTAGCTCTATGATTCCACCATGAAGGCAATTCACTATTTTTAAAGCATAATAAAATATGGTAATTACTAGGAATAGCATTTTGCTTAATGGAGATTATATTTTGTGGAATAATGATTTGTCTTATATTTTTATTTCTTAATGAGTGGTCATCGATTACAGTTACAGGAATATTGTCAATTTCATCAGGAATAGTAACTATATCTTCATTGCCTAAATATTTTGTGATTGCAATGGTTTTCTTTCCATCATTTTCTGTAATTTTATATTCAAAATTTTTTTCTATTATCATAATATGATTACCTCTTTCGTTAATTTAATTTTTTATTTGTAAAAATTTGAGCAAGTTAAAACATCCTATAAGCATAGGTTCCAATTTTTAAAAATATTAAAGAATTGCTAAGTATTATTTATATAATAATTATTAAATTTTTGAAACACAAAACCATTGGTAAAAATAAGCTTTTTTTACCAGCAAAAAAAGATAAGTTTTTCATTTTTTGGCAAAAATGGACATACTAAAATATGGTATAAATGAGTTAATTTTAAAAGACTTATATATAATACTTAGCAAAAATATTAGAAAAACATAGCAATAGGATTAAAAATTATAGAAAATAATATTTCTATATAATTTATATTTCTTATTTAATCATTCCAAAGTGCTTCCTCCAACTTTAAAGACACATTAATATGTGTAAAATATAACTATAAAATAGTTATGTTTGAGGGGATTTTATCAATTAAAAGACGAAAAGATTGAAACTCGGCTGATTTTAAGAGATAAAAAGATGTTCTCTTCTATTTTTCAAGTGTTTTTTGGTTACTATAGTAATTATTTTTTCTTGAAGAATTTTCAAATTGCTCTATTATTATATCATTTTTTTATTTAAAATTCTAGTCTTGACAAGCATTTATTATAGCTGTTTTTTAAATTAATAATACTTAAAAAAATATTTGTTTTATGAGATTTAAAAGAAATTGAATTTATAAATTTAGTTATTTCTACTCTATTTTAGACAATAAATATTTAATATCTTTAACTATATAATTATTAAATCCTGTATTTTCTTATTTATTTTATATTGACTTTAGTTTCGTCAAAGTCAATTGCGTATAGACCATCTATTTCATTATTTTCTTTATCTACTTGTTTTGTTCCAATAAATTTTAATCCTGAATATAAATAGTCAGTTGAATAAAAACTATTGTCATCTAAAATGAAATATTGAGGAAAAACATATTCCGTTGAAGAATTATCAGCTAATATTTTATATCCACCTTCTGATATAGGTAATGTGGTGAAATTAATTCTTTCTGCTGGAGTTACTTCAATATTGGTAATTACTCCATTGAGAGTAGCTTTTTCTGGATAAGTTGTTTGGAAAAGCAAATCACCATCGAAAGAAACTTTTACTTTATCACCAGCATAAAGTTTTTCATATCCATATTCACTAACGTCAAAAAATAGATTAGCCATTCCGAATAATAAAGTGGCTTTGTGGCTTATAGTAGTACCATAATCAATAGTCATTACTCTAGTAATTCTATTATTATTTTTGTAGGGAGTAGACGATGCTTGACCGCAAGAAGTAAGTGGTAAAATTAATAAGAAAAGGCTTAGTTTAATTTTATTCATTTTTATTTCCTCTTATATTTTAAGTATATATAAATAATTAAAAAAAAACTAGCTATTAAACAATTTATTTAATTTTACTTTTTTAAAATTATCGATAATTTTTATTAATACTATATATGTTTTTAAAAATATTATCAATGTTTGATCTATTGTTAGCTAGTATTTTGTTTATGAAAAATTTCTTAAATCATATATTAAAATAAGCTTTTTTCTAAATTAAAAAATTACTCTTTTCTATTATAATTTATCCCAACATTTCTTTTTATCTTCTTCAGTAATTTTCCTAATAACTTTACAGGGATTTCCAACTGCTACTGAATCGCTTGGAATGTCTTTAACAACAACGCTACCACCGCCAATAACAACGTTATTTCCAATTGTTACTCCTGGCATAACTTGTACGCCTCCACCAATCCACACATTATTTCCAACTTTAATTGAATAGGCATATTCCAAACCTTTATTTCGACGTTCGTAGTCGATTGGATGGCCAGCGGTATAAAATCCACAATTTGGTGCAATGAATACATTATCTCCGAAAGTAACTTTTGCGCAATCCAAAATAACTAAATTATGATTTGCAAAAAAGTTTTTTCCAATTTCTATGTTATAACCATAATCACACCAGAAGGGACCAATAATACAAAAATTATCATCTGTTTTTCCTAATAATTGTTTGAGAATTTCTTTTTGCTTTTTTTCATCAGAGGGATGAGTATTATTGAATTGAAAACAAAGTTCTTTAGCTTTTTTTCTTTCTTCTATTAATTCTTTATCGTAGTTTGCATCATACATCATTTGATTTAACATTTTATCTTTTTCGGTCATTTTATTTAATACCCATTCTTTCTAAATAATCCGTTTTATCTTTTTCAGTTATTTTTCTTATTACTTTACATGGATTTCCTACTGCGATAACATTGTCTGGAATATCTTTAGTGACTATACTTCCAGCTCCTATTATTGTGTTATCACCGATTGTAACTCCTTGTAATACTTTGACATCTCCACCGAGCCAAACATTATTACCAATATGAATAGGCTTACCATAGCAACCACCATTTATTCTTTCTGTTGCATCAGTAGAATGATTAGCAGCGTAAAGTCCAATATTTGGTCCTAATAATGTATTTGATCCAATTGTTACTTCTGAACAATCTAAAATTATACATCCAAAATTTATATAAACATCATCACCTATTGTGATATTTTTGCCAAATTCACATCTAAAATCAGGTTCAATCCAAACATTTTCGCCAACATTTTTAAATAGTTGTTTCATAATTTTATTTCGTAAATCAATTTCTTCATCATCAGTTTTATTATAAGCTTTAAATAGTTTTTTAGCTTCAACTCTTTTATTAAATAAATCTTGGTCAAAGTCGTTATATACTAATCCTTTTTGCATTCTTTCCCATTCAGTCATTATTATTACTCCTTAATTTTTTTGTGAAATTTTTTAACTAGATATATTTAAATCCACCATTCAGGGGTTAATTGCCCTAATTTATCTATTCTTTTATTTTCGTAATCAAGCATTATTTCAATTTCTTTATAATCATTAGGCATAAGTTGGGTCATAAGTTCACGACAAGCACCACAAGGGGCCAAGGCTTTACCTTCATAGTTTATAGCGATGACTTTTTTAATTTTGCTTTCGCCATTAGTGATCATATTAAATATTGCATTTCTTTCTGCACAAATTCCTAAAGAACAAGCTCCATCTATGCAAACTCCTGTATAGATTTTTCCTGATTCTGATTCGATGGCGGCAGAAACTCCTCCAGCTTCCATCCATTCAGATATTTTTCTGGGATTTAGTACAGTTTTAGCTGCTATATATAGTTCATTCCATTTGTTATCCATAATAAATAATCTCCTTTTTAGAAAAATGATATTTTTATTATATTAGATTTTTTTAGATAAAACTTTAATATTTGTTTGCATTTCTCATCATATTTAAACTATATAGTAGGTAAGATTATAAAAAATAAAATTCTTATTATAGACAGCTTTGTTTAATAGCAAATCATTAATTTTTAATTTATGAATGTTAAAAGTTTTCTGTAGTTAATTCATTAGAAGTTTTTATATTTTTTTCATTACTTTAGTTTACCTATAGCTTTTTTAAAATAATTGACGCTTATAATTTTATTAAATTTTATTGCAACATCATGAATTGTGCCTTCTAGAACCAAACCATTTTTCAGATGAAAATTAAATGAATTTTGGTTCTCGCTTGTAACAATAGATATAATGTTTGCAATATTATATTTAAGTGCCATCTCTTCAATTTCTTGCAATAAAATTTTTCCAACATGTTCATGGAGATGATCTTTATGAACGTATATAGAAAGATCAGCTGTTTTTTTATACGCATTTCGTTGATTAAAAGCATTTAAATAAGCATATCCGATAAATTAATTCTTTTTCATTTTCCATAATAATAAAAGGATATTTTTGGAATATATCTTTACAGCGTTTTTTAAAAACTATCTAAGTTAAGTTTTTCTTCTTCAAGAGTAAAGCATGTATTCTCTATATAATAATTGTAAATTTCTAAACATTGAGCGATATCTTTTCTTCTATTATTCTGATATTCATATAAACCACATAACTTTTTTTAAATATTATAGAAATCTATCAGTAAATCAACCAATGGATAACATTAATTATAGATTTTAATCATTGTAAATAAAAGTTCATTGATTAAAAAATATAAAGAAACTTAAATAAAATATTTTTTACATAATTTTAACTGACAGAAATTTAATTCATAAAAAAAGTTGGCTAATCATTATTTATGATTATATCCAACTTTTATTTTTGATAGTTATTTTTTTATTCTTGATTATTATTACCGAAGACAATATCGTTTATTAAATCTGCAAATATAGCATAGCCTTTTTCATTTAAATGTATACCATCATTTCTGTAATATTCTTTTATTGCTTCGCCATCTTTTGTTAAAGAACTAAATGTATCAATACCAGTAAGCCAATCTGTATTAGTTACAAGTGTTTTCATTTCTTCGATAAATTGACCATATTCGTAGTTGAATTTACCACCTTTATAGCAACTAGGAACAGCCATAGAATAAATATAGTAAATTTTAGCATCTGGGAAATCTTCATGCATTTTATTTAATAAGTTTGCCATTAAATTTTTTGCATATTCTCCAGTATGACCCATATTGTTGATATTGTTACCGCCTAAATATACCAAAATAACCGATGGATCAAATGGTTTTACAAGCTTGTCATAAGCATAGAGCCAATCTTCTACAATTGTTCCGCCGATACCAACATTGTAGCCGAGTCGGCCACCGATATCTTCTTGCCAGGTACTCCAATAATCCATGGTACTTGAACCCATAATGAGTACTCCGCCTTTTTCAGCTGATTCATATTGTTTTGCAAGTTTATTAATTCTTGTTTCGTATGGTGAAATATAAGTATAATCTTTCATATTATTTACAAAGTTCTCCACATATTGATTATCTGTATTTGCTGTTATATTTTTTAAAATTAATGTTCCACCTTTGCCACCGATGGTTGCAGCAGAATTTTTTAAGAATTCAAATTCGACAGTATGATAGACGTAACCATCAATAAGCAAAGATGTTTTGCCACCATAATTAACGAGTGTAAAGTTCATGGTCGCAGGATTTTTTATTTGTGGTCTTAAAATCAGTGTATATCCTTTCCAATTATCGTCGCCATTTTTGACTTCATGGAAAACCTGATAACCAGAACCGGTATATTCAAAGACATACCTGATAGCGTGAGTTTCATCTACATATGCAGATAATTCACCTTGAGTCCATGCGGAATATTCTCCAAATTGCATTTTTCCAGAAACAAGCCAATATTTTCCATTTACTGCCTTGTTATCTTTAAAAGCAAAGGCTTTGTTATATCCAGTTTCTGTCTTGTAATATGTACCAACATTGCCACTATTGAAACATCCATTATCGGCAAATGTATCTTTTTCAGAGGAAAATTCAACTTCAGCGGTGCGACTTTCAAGCGAATTTGTAAGTGCATCGAAATCATCTCCGTAATATGTTTTGAAATTATCAAAAGTTACGTTGCAATATTGTCTCATAGCTAAGATAAACATTGTATATCCCCAATTTGCTTCCATACTATATACAAGTTTATAATCAGGTAAATAATTACCATCTTTGAAATACACCTTTATTTCCTGTCCGCTATATACGAAAATGTAATCGATTTGATATTCCGTACCTTTTGGCATGGTGTTTTTTTCACAAGTTACTTGACTTAATGCTTTTCCATTTACTGTTGGATAAGCGAAGATACTGTTGTTTGTTGGATAACGGAAAAGTTGAATTTTGACAAAGTTCTGTACGTTTTTAGCAATTTGCAATTCTATTTTACTGGCTGCACCACCAGTAGTTTTTGTATCGGTTATGTTCAAATGGCCAGAAACAGCATATTCATAGCCGCCGACAGGTACTCCGTTTTGATAAAGAGCTCCCATTACTCTTTTGTTTGAATTTTTACCTTCAACATATATACCACCATCAACATTTTCTACAAATTCGCTAATATTTTCGGAAGTGTTTATCAAAGATACACCAGTTAATTTGTCCTTATAATTTGTAAGACTACTATTGTACATGGTTTTTGCTTGTACTTCATCGGATACAATCTGTAAATTTTTCATTTGTGCAGTGCATTCGTAAGTACTAATAAACATTTCAGTATAATTAAGTTCTGGAAGTGCTCTTCTATAGATAACATTGCCATCTATAGTCATAGCCATACTGCCATCGACTACTATTACACCCATGTTTACGCCTTGTTCTTTGTCATATTCTGTTGAAGAAATATGTTCTTTATAATTTAGGAAATCTGATCTATCTTTATAGTCGGAGAAGATGAGATAATGACTTTCATCAACACCTCTTAATACGAAACGAATTTGATAATTGTTTGCATAAACTGCTGACAAAACAACTTCGCTTCCCTGGGCAAGAGATTGTGGATAAATTTGTGCTGAAAATGCATAATTACCATTTAAGTTTTTACCCTTTTCATCAGTGACTGTTGCTGATCCATTTAATGAATAAAGCAGATTTTCATAATCGTAGGTAACATACTTTTTGTCACCACTACCTGTAAGAGAATGGGTACCGAAAGGAAGTTCAACATTAATTTCTACTTTAACTTCATTTCTTTGTGTTTTATCCTGAGATAAAACATTGAAAGAAAATGTATGTGTTTGTTTATCAAATTCAATTTTAACTGTTGCACCTTCGGATGCTTGATAATCGCATACGGAACTATAATCCTCTAGATTTAAAAATGATGCGTATTCAGTTTCACTAAATGTGACTTTGCCATTTACTACTTTTTTATTATAAATTGTATTTATGTTGATATCGGCAAGATTAGATAAAACAATTAATGTAATAATGTATTTATCTTTGTTGCCAGTTGGAGATGTTAAATCAAAAATAAGTCTGTTTTCAGTTACCGAAATATCGGCTTTTACTCCGTTTAAAAGTGTATAATCGCAATTAGTCTCCGGTGATAAAACAAGAGCATCGTATTGTGACTTAGTCAGTGTTACACTATTGTCTTTTATTTCTACTCCAGCTACTGCAGTTATATTAAAATTGTCAAGTGGATTAATTTCAATTATAGAACTACTTGAGCTAGTAGACGAGCTACTTGATGAACTGCTAGAGCTCGTTGATGAGCTGCTAGAACTAGACGATGAACTAGTAGTTGTACTGCTACTTGAGCTTGTTGATGAACTATTAGAACTTGTAGTTGAACTAGATGATGAATTTGAACTGCTAGAACTCGATGTACTATTAAAACTACTGCTAGAGCTTATGGTACTATTAAAAGAGCTGCTAGAACTAGATGATAAACTACTAGGGGTACTGATTACGCTTGTTGTACTATTTGAACTGCTAATAGTACTGCTAGATGTTGTTGTTCCTTTGTTGCAAGCACATAAACATAGCAAAAAGACGACTGAAACCATTAAAAATGAAACTTTTTTCATTTTTCTCTCCTTAAAAATTCTTTTTATTGACATAATTTAAATATGTCAAGTATACTTGAATTATATCAATTTACTTTTTTCGTTTTAATACATAAAATTGCAAAATTAAACACAATTACAGGTAATAAATAAAGATGAAAACAACTAAAATAACGGTAGAATTGCTTTCTGGAACAACATTAGCTATACATCCGGATAATTATTATCGTCATCCATTATTATATAATGTTGTGCAATCAGGATATATAATCGGTGGTTTAAAACATTCTGTTTCAAGAACAGGGCTTAACTCTTATGGATTATATGGAGTGACTAAAGGAGAAGTTGTTTTAAAAACAAAAAATAAAACGTATAAAGCACATGCTGGAGATACACTTTTTTTCTCACAGCAAGAGGATCATACCATTATTAATGGAGGTGATATACCTTATGAGGCATATTTTGTATATTTGTATGGACCAGAAGTAAAGGGTTTTTACGATAGTTTTCAATCTAAATTTGAATATATAATGACAGGATTCATTCCTCCTTCATTTGTTGATGCCGTACGACAAATTACAGATATGATAAGATCTGGAAATGAAAATATATATCTTATTTCTTCGCTTCTTTATAATATGCTGACTGAACTTTTGCAAAAATGCGATGTAAGTGACAAAAGTACCGGCATTACAAATGCAATTAAATATGTAATGGAACATTATAAAGAAAAAATAACATTGGATACACTTTCTTCAATGGCATATATGGATAAGTTTTATTTTATTAGACAATTTCACTCTCTTACAGGATTTACACCAAAAGAATATCAAAATGAACTTCGTTTGAACGAAGCAGTTAGTTTACTTAAAAATACTGACTTGTCGGTGACTGCAATTGCAAATGAAGTTGGTTTTTCTGATGCAAAAGGACTAATTGCCTTGATAAAAAGAAGAAAAGGCTGCTCTCCGTCACAACTGAGAAAAAAATAAATAGTTAATCCTCTAAATATGCCAGTAATTAGGAGATTATTTTTAAATATTTAAATATAAAAATTATTCTACCCTTTATTTTTAGGCAGAATAATTTATGTATTGTAGCTAGATAATTGCTACATTATCTGATGCTAAATGAAGAGAACTTTCTTCATCAGCATAACTTCTTAAATTCTAACTTTATCAAATATTTTTGAATTTAAGATATCAAGCATAGCCATTTTAGGATCATATGCCTGTGATTTTATAATAGTATCAAAAACACTTTGGCTAAAACCTGAGATTATTTTGACATTATTATCATCATTTAAAGCGTGAGCTACTGGCATTGTACGATTATTGACATTCCAATATATTAGACACGGCATTTCATAGCCTGCTTTTTTTATACTTTTCTTTTATAAAATTTGTAAAAGAAATTTGATTTTGAGCATCAAATATATCAAATTGCATATCTGAAATTATGATAATTTTAACCATATTTTCGGCTGGAACATGATGTTTTATAGCTGTATTTAAAATTAAATCAAATACTTTATTTATGTCAGTGTTTTCATTAATGCAAGGAATCTTGTTTAAGCAGTCACATAAAGATTTACATTCAGTAAAATCAATAAAATATGATTCAGATGAAAATGTAATTATTTTATCTTTCCACACCCCTTGATTTAATCTTGCAAAATAAATGGCTAAAGATAAAGCAATAATTAAATTATACTTAGCCATTTTCATCATAAAATACCATCCAAAGTTTTTTAATAAAGATGAAGGGTATATTGCACTTGCTTTTTCCTTTATGATTCCGGTCAATAATGAATTAGGTTCATGTAGTGGAACAGGAGTAGCATTAAAATATCAATTTATAAATTTGAGTAAGACATAAATGTTAAATAAAATGAAAAATATATAATATTTTATGTATCAAAGTTAGTGAGTTCGAATCTACGCTAAGAATCAAACTTCCGTAAAAATTAAAAAAGTTTGACACATTTTACTGTATCAAACTAATGCATTCTTAATGGATATGATGACCAATATTGATACTTTGCATACCCTAAGTAATGAAACTTTGCATACCCCTATCTAAAAAGTGCATACCCTTAGAGCGAATTTGCATACCCTAAATTTCTACTTGAGATTCTATTAATAAAACTGAAGTGCTATAGATTATTTTTTTTAAACGAAAAAGCCTGTCAGATGTTACTCCAACAGGCATAAATTTTATTATTCAGTTTTGTTTTTATCTTCTTCACCAGCATTTGCTACATCAGCTAAACCTTCACCAAAGAAAAAATATCTCTTAGCGTTAATACTAAGAGATATTATTCTTAATTAGCATATTTTATATATTTTTTTATAATTATCTATAAAGCACAACAAATTTAGGATTAGATAAATCCTTTTCTTTAATGAAGCAATCTACATAATCACCAATTTCGTAAAAAGCAAAATAATCAATAAAACGTCTTGATACAAATCTGATTCGGACTACTCTATTATCAAAGTTTTTTGATTCAATAGTACCATACATTATACTTCCAATGGATCTTTCTGTAATTTTAACAGTTATAATTTCTCCATCAGCGTTTTTAAAAGGCAAGAACCAGTATAAATATATGGCTATAGAAGTTAGAAAAACAATAGCACTTATTACATCAAGTACTATAAAAATTATAAATCCTTCATTGAAATTTTCTTTGTTATTAACTTTTGATAAATCAATTGTTTTTAAGTACAATGTTATTCCTAGTAAAACAATAAAAATACTTAATTGCATAACTAAATATATTATCATCCTATGATAACCATACATCTTTTTAATGTTAAACTTTTCCATAATTAAACTCCATATTTATAATCAATATCACCTATAACCATACGACCACGATTGTTTGAATTTTGGACAAGATTAGTCCTTATAATAAATCTTACTTTTGTAGCCCCTGATGGATGATCATCTTTATGTCCATTATCAGTATACTCATTAGTTGATGCATATAAATTATAAATGACATCATTTTCTTCAAACAAAATTTCTTCATCGAATTCAGCTTCATTTCTTTCTTGTGGAATATAATTATCAACATAAGACATGCTTGCTAATTTATCTTCCTGATTATTATTTGCTAATTTTAACAACCGTTTGTTAGCAATTCCATTTTCTTGTGAATAATTACTATATTCACTAACAGATGACAATGTATTAGAAGATAAAACACTTACTCCTAATATTGTTAACATTACTAACTTTTTTATTGATTTTTTCATATAATCTCCAATCACTCATTGTTGTTAGTATTAACTAACTAAAGTATATTGTATAAATTTTACTATGTCAATAATGAAAATGAAAAAAAGCCTGTCAGATATTACTCCAACAGGCATAAATTTTATTATTAAGTTTTATTTTTATCTTCTTCACCAGCATTTGCTACATCAGCTAAACCTTCTCCAAAAATACCAATTACACCATGTGATTCTTTATGCTGTTCTGTTAGTCTTTTTGATTGATTCTTTTTCATGTTTATTCCTCCACTTTTATGTTGTACTTTTCAAAATAAGATGCTAATTTTCTTCTCAACTTTATAGTTGGCGTATATTTTCCAGATTCCCATCTATTTACAGTGCCAAAAGAAACACCTAAAAGCTCAGCAAATTCTGTTTGTGAAAGAATTAGTTTGTTTCTTAATTTCTTTATTGCTTCAGGATAGGTCATAAAAACGTCCTCCCACTTTGAATTTGTGCTAAAATTATAACACTTTTTTATCACTTTTACAATAATCGTTCAATCATTGGGGTAAACGTTCAATAGTTCTTGTAATCGTTCAATTGTTAAGATAATCGTTCAATCGTTAACACTTAAAATTTCAAAAATGCACAAATTAAAATGAAAATTATATGTATCAAAGTTCGAATGTTCGAACCAATGGTAGGATTTAAACCATCGTAAAAATAAAAAAAGTTCAATACATTTTACTGTATCAAACTAATGCATTCTTAATGGGTCTGATTACCAATATTGATACAATGCATACCCTAAATTTCTATTTGAGATTCTATTAATAAAACAAAGTTAACTTGCTTGTTTTGCTTTAATCATATTAAATGTTTTCATTAACTTTTAACTTATAATATTGAAAGTTTTTTTATTAATTTTGAACAAGCATCAGCATCATCGTCTAAAAGTTTTTCAAGAAAATCATCAAATTTTTTACCATAATCCAATCCTTCATTATTCATTGTAACTAGTCCTACTAAATTATTTATAATGTTATTTAATGCTTGCTTTTTTATTTGCCAATCATTGTCAAAATCAATTCCGCAAGTTTTAAAGTCAATGGCATTTTCACTCATCCATGATTGATACTCTGTTTCAAAATTTTTCCCTTCATCATCATTTTCAAATTTCAAATATGAGCTATTGCCTGTAGTATCATATTTTGAAATCAAATAGTTAACAAACACCACTCTTTATTTTCAAAATCATTTGTACTAATTCCCTTATTAACAGAAATTGAAGGATATACATATTCTTCTATAAAAGGCGATGGCTGACTTTCTAAATTTTTTGCTTGTTTTTCTTCTGCTTCCTTTTTCCATTTTCTCAATATTTCTACAGTATAAGTGCTTGTTTTAGAGTCAATAAGTTTATGACAATTTTTACATAACCATATTCCATTATCTAATCCAATAATTTCTAATGGCTTTTTTGACGAATCAGCTCTTGGAGATAGTCTATCTTCACCATCTTGAATAGCTCCAATAATATGTGCGGCTTCACCAAGAATAACTACGCTTTTAGGATCATCACCTGGACCAATTGTATAATTATTACATTCTGGATTAGAGCATCGATATCCTACTCTTGAAGCTAAAACTCTTTTCGTTTTTGATGAAAATTCAAGTCTTCGAACTTCTTCTTTTTGCTTTTCTGTTAAATCACCTAATGAATGTTCGTATGCATTTTGATCAAACACATCATAATCATCCTTAATAGTCTTATCAATTTTATTTTGCTCATTCTTTAATTCTTGCTTATCAATCATTGTAGTTATCCTTTCTTTTTTCAGTTGTTATAAAACTAATTAGCATTTAGGGTTTCGCCAAAGGTTTTGACGCAATTAAATGATAATCATCGTCGTGCGCATAAAATTGTTCCATAAGCCAATAAATGCCGTTAGTGCCTTTTTTTAATTTTTTGTTAAGTAATTCCCTAGTAATTGGCATTACTTGGAATATGCTTATGTATTTATGCTTGGAAACAAAGCATTTTACTATGTTTGGCGATTTAAAAATTTCAGGTAATAATAGTACAATTCCACAATATTTTCCTTTGATTTGCATATCAATTGTATCAGAAACTGTAATGTTTTCTTTTGCGTTAAAGGAATATTCAGCAGTTGCCCAGAGCAATGAGTTGAGTGATAGCCATTCCCTTTTCTCTTGGCTAATTTCGACTTCTGGATCGATAAGCATCATGTATTCGTTGCGTTGGTTTGCCTTTCTTCCCCAGCCGATATCACGCTCAGGCATAAGGTAGTCGCTAGCGCCAATTGTGCATAATTTCCAAAAAGGCATATCTTGTGTTGGTTCAAACACGAGCGTAGTAATTGGTTTCATTTCATCAGATAAAACATTCTTTTTAAGGCACAAGCAAAAGATTGGCTCATGCTTAAAAGCCTCAATATAATGGTCATATAATTTTTGATGCTTCTTATTACTTGCTTTAAAGACTTTTTTTCTTTCATCTAAACCTGGCAAAATAATCACTCCTTTAGGAAATCTATATAAGAGAGTTCGTTTATACTATTTAATCTTCCAAAGCAATTATAACATGATAGGCGCAAAAATCGAAATGCAAAACAAAAAAAACAGCCACTAGTTAAGCAGATGTTAAAGTTATTTCTTTCCCGTTATAAAATTTGAATGTTATTGATTTGTCTCTATGAACTATCGCTTTTTCAACCATGATCATCCAGAGTTCTTCATCCCACTGATCAATTATACATTCTTTTTGTTTTAGGCTTTCGAGAAATAATTGGAGCTTTATCCTTTGGCCTTGCTTGTGGGCTTTGTCTTGCATTGCTTTTTCAAGGGCTTTTTTAGTTTTATCGTATCTAGAGGATAATTCATTGTATTTTGTTTGATAATCATCTTGCGATTGAGCAGCGCTTGAATTTTCTCTTATCAGTTTTTTAACCAATTCACTGACAATCTCAATTTCACTGGTTAATGAAGCTATTCTTTTATCTATTTCATCAGTGTTTGTTAACATTGCAATAACCGCTTCAGTGTCATCAATTACTTTTGTTTTATCTTTCATAGTTTCATTATAAGTTCTAATAAACATCTCTTTTACTTCATCTTCTGTTAAATGAGGAGTTTGACATCTACTCTTTCCTTTTTTGAATTTGTTATTGCATTGTAGAATCATCTTCTTAAATTTAGAATTAGAGTGCCATACTTTCATACCATAAAATCCACCACAATCTTCACATACTAGTTTTGAAGCAAACGCACCAGCTCCTGAATAATTTCTACCAATTTCTTGTCTTCTTGCTAGTTCAGTTTGTACCTGTTCCCACTCATATCTATTTATTATTGCTGGGTGACTATTCTCAACATAATATTGAGGTAGTTGACCATTGTTTCTTTTTACATTATGTTCAAGAAAATTAGCTGTGAAAGTTTTTTGGAGTAAAGCATCACCTTTATATTTTTCATTAGTAAGAATTGAAAGTACAGTATTCTTTTGCCAATTTGAAGAATTACCTGAAGGAGTTAATATTCCTTCTTTTTTTAATTGAACAGCAATTCCTGAGCATGTTTTACCTTCCTTAAGAAACATTGAATAAATTCTTCTAACTATTACTGCTTGCTCCTCATCGATTACAATCTTTCCATTTTCTTTTTTGTATCCTAGAAAATTTTTATAAGCAAAACTAACCTTTCCTTCTTGCATTCCCCATCTTTTTCCCATAGTAACATTAGCGGATATACTTCTTGATTCCTCTTGTGCTATTGAAGCCATGATGGTAAGAATAAGTTCACTCTTTGAATCGAATGTCCATAAACCTTCCTTTTCAAAGAATACTTCAACACCTGATACCTTTAGTTTTCTTGTAATTGAAATAGTATCAAGAGTATTTCTAGCAAATCTCGATATTGACTTAGTAATAATTAAATCAATTTTCCCATCTAGAGCGTCATTTATCATTTGATTGAAGCTATCTCTTTTCTTTGTATTTGTACCAGTTATACCTTCATCAGCATAAACATTTACATAAATCCATCCATCATGTTCTTGAATGAATTTTTTATAATATTTAACTTGCATTTCGTATGAAGTATATTGCTCATCTGAGTCAGTTGAAACACGAGCATAGGCAGCAACTTTCTTTTTCTTTGTTTCACTTATTGGAGATTGAGTAAGTGGATTTAATGTACTAGGTATTACTCTGACTTTTGCCATTTCCCATTTGCTCCTCTCTTTTTATTTTTGTTATTTATTATTGTTCTTTTCTTTGCTTCTTCTCTCATTTCATCAGTCCAAGATTGACTTCTTGAACGTTCTTCCCAAATAAATTCTTTTATTTCTTTATTTTTTAGATGGAACAGCAGTCTGTTATTATTAAATACTTCTATGAAATCTAATACTTTAATATTGTCATATCCTCCAATAACTGCATCAACTGCTTCATCCATAGCATATTCAGGAACTTTCCTAGACTGGCATGCTTTTTTTCCTTTTCTATCAAACGCAGAACAAATCCAACCAGGACTACTATGCATGTAAACCTTATGGCCAAATCTTGAGCCACATTCTCCACATACAATCTTTCCACTTAAAGGATATCTTAGTGCTGTGCGGTCTTGTGCTTTAAATCTTTTTGCTCTTTCAACCATAAGTGCATTAGCTTTTTCAAAGGTTTCAATATCAATTATTGGCTCATGGTCGTTTTCTACAAAATATTTATCAAATTCTCCATGGTTTCTTTTCTTTTTCTTTGAAACATAATCAGTGACGTATGTTTTTTGAAGAATTAAATCACCAACATAACATCTATCTTTTAACATTCTCATTATGGTATTAGGCAACCAATACTTAGCTCTTACTGGTTTAATTCCCATATCATCAAGTTTTTTTGAAATAGCTACAACTCCTTCACCAGCTATATACAAAGCAAATATCATTTTTACTATTTCAGCTTCTTCTGGCACCAATACGAACTTCTTATCAATTAACTTATATCCATAACAATCGTTGCCACCATTTAATATTCCTTGTTTAAAATCTTTTTTAACTCGCCATTTAACATTTTCTGAAGCACTTCTTGCTTCTTCTTGAGCACATGAAGCTAATAATGTAAGAATCATTTCACCATCACCACTCATTGAATGTAGATTTTGCTCTTCAAAAAACACATCAACTCCAATAGAAGAAAGTTCTCTTATTGTTGAAAGTAGCGTTGCTGTATTTCTTGCAAATCTTGAAATAGCTTTTGTAATTATTAAATCAATTTTACCTGCTTTACAATCATCAACCATTCTATTAAATTCTTCTCGATTATCCTTTGTGCCTGATATTGCTTCATCTGCATAAATTCCAGCAAATTCCCATTCGTTATTATTTTGAATTAAATTATTATAATAACTAACCTGAGCCGATAAAGAATGAAGCATTGCATCTTTTCCAGTTGATACTCTTGCATAAGCAGCCACTCTTTTCTTTCTATCTAATTGTGGTAATGTGCTTATTTTCGTTATCTTCATTTCCATTATTTTTTACCTCCTTATGGTTCGTTACATTAATCGCTCTGAACCCAGGATTTATCAAGTAATTAGTGCGGTAAATCGAGTCATCTTTGATACAATGTCTTTTTGCAATTAAAGCTTCAGATTTTTTATATTCATCAATATCTATAAGATTTATTTTTAGCATAGATTTAATTACTGCTAGTGAAGAATAATAACTTTCAATTGCAGATCTATCCATGAGATTTATTCCTTTTATCATTTATATAACATTGATGAGAGCAGTAAATCTTTTTACTATTTCCAAAAACAAGAAAGTCAGTACCACAAAACTTGCAACTTTTAACTAAACTATTTTTATGTTTTATATTATCTCTATGAGAATTCCACCAGTTCATTCTACATTTATCTGAGCAAAACTCTCTTTTTTTCTTTCCTTTAATTGATTTTATTGAAGTACCACATTCTTTACATACACCTAAAAGCGATGAGTCAAAATTATTTCTTTTTATAAATGATTGAATTGTAGATTGATTTATTCCTAATTCGATAGCTATCTTTTTATATCCGTATCCTTGATTTCTTAATTTATATATTTTTAATTTTTCTTCTTCAGTCATGAAAGTACATCTCCTTTCATCATTAGGAGATTTAGTACCTATTTTGAGGGGTAAGAAACAAAATAAAAAGGAGGAACACAGCCTCCTGTAACAATTTTATCTTCCTAAGAATTCCATAAATTCTGGATCATCAATTAAATCATATGGCACTCTTCGTTGAATAACTAATACATCTTCTTTTTTATAGATTTCATCAGTTTCATAATTTTTAATGCTTCCATCATGTAATATTTCTAATCTAGTTGATTCAATTTCTTTCATGTTATTTAGTAACAACCAAACTCTATCTCCAAAATCAAATGATTCTTGCAACGGTTCAAACACAAAGGCTTCACGTTCGCTTAATAATATAGTTTTAATTAATTCTTCGCCAGTTTGACAATTTGCCAAGTACAGCCTTTTTTGCGCTTTTTTGTTTGGTAATATTATTCTTACAACAGTATCCCAATGATTATCAATTATAATAGCTGGACCATTTTCTAAATCGATAACTTTAAATATGATAGTTCCATCAGCAAGTTTTCTTCTATTCCATGGCATCCATACACCAGAATAACTAGGCAATTTTACTTTTTCTTCATCAATCATTTTTGATTTCCTCCTACATTATATATAGGATTTAATTCTAAATTTTCCTACAAAAAAATGACGATTTTAAAAACTAATTTAATAGTTTCAAAATCGTCTCATTTTAGTGTATTTATAGTATCTATATTTTGTCGATTTTATCCATTTTGGTTAAAACATAATTATTGAAAGTGTAAGTATTATTTCTTCTCTATAGATGCTTTTGCTTCCTCTTCAGTTGCAAATAATCTTGATTCTCTTACACGATAACCACTATCACCTTTAGTGTATCTTATAAGACAAAATCCACCTGATGATTTAATTACATATACTTCTTTAACAAATATGGATGATTCCACAATAAATGCTTTATTACCAGCTTTAAATTTGCTCATAATAAATTTTTTTGTTGCATTTCATTATACACATCGTTAATCGCTTGTATATAGCAAATGAACGAAGGATGGTTATAGTCATTTCTTTTTAAGTGATTGTTTTTTATATCAAGATAATGTTTTCTCACTTCTTCCCACCAACCAGAAACTAACTTGATTGCTTTTGCTTTCTCATTGTACCCATTTGAATTTGGTGCTTTATTCCAATAGTATTTATCATAGTAACTGTTAGAACCTTTCTCATGTTTTAAACGATTCCATATGCCTTCAGTATCCAATGCAACAATACAAACATCGATTGAGAACGATATTGAGTCATCATCTTTGAAACAAATACTTTTTGTTGTTAATGATGAGGTAGAATCATCACAATCAGAAAGATTATTATTTCTTAAAATCTTGTTAAATGTCTTTCTGACTAATTCCTTTATCGATTTACAATCATTGAAATCATTACATGATAGAATATTCAAATTATAATCAAAGTCTATCGGTTCTTCCTCATTTTGTGTAACCATGTTCCTTGCTCCACTACCAACTAGAAAGAATTGAGAATTAATTCCTCTTTCACGAAGTCCTTTTTCTAATTCAGTCATTAATCCTGAACATGTATTTTGCGCTCTTTTTAGAAATTCTTTGTCTTCTACATAATGATACATTATTTAATCACCCTTTCTATTTTCCCAATCCGACCATTTAGCTGTAGAGAATTACTAAATCGTTAGATAATACACCTAAACACTTATTTTTGTCAACTTCTAAATTAATTTTAACAAATAAAAAATGGTCAGCCAAGACTTTTGACAATAAAAACTATATCTATTCATAATAAAAACTATAACTTATATTATCTATCAGTTTTAGAAATAATTTACATATTAAACAAGTAATATTACTTATTTTAAATTAGCAAATATCATAATTATTTTTTATCTTTTCTATATTTTCCAAAATATTCTTTTTCTGCAGCTTTTCTTGCTTTGATTGCATCTTTTTTAGAAGTAAATCTTCCTAAGTTATGATTTCTTCTTTGATAAGTTATTTGTGCAACCCACATTTTTCTTCTTTTATCATAAGAAACCCCTGTATAGCCAGATTGATTATTTTTATTAATTTTTCTATTTTCATCAATTGCAGATATTCTTGTACCATCAATTAAATCATTAGCAATCATAAAAGTAGACTGGTTTTCTTTATTTCTACAACCGCATGAAGTTGTACTGCCCATAGTAAGACCTGATGTTGACACTATACACTTATTACCACAATCACAGGTACAATTCCATAATGTTTTATTACCTTCTCTTCCTTTAAAAGAATCAACAACTAATCTTCCAAATCTCATACCAGTTAAATCTTTAATTTTGTGCTTCATGCATCCACAACTTTTAACATGTCCAGTATGTAATTTATTAATATTTACTTCTTTGAAATTTCCACAATCACATCTACAAAGATAAACTGTTGTTTGATGCTCTTTCCTATCAAGTTTTTTTATGACAGTTAATTTACCATATTTCTTTCCGATCTCACTCATATTTTTACCAACCATTGTTTATATACTTGTTTAAATAGAAAAACGCCTCTTCTTTATGGCTGAGAGGTATGAAGCCACTACTGCTTCCGTAGCCGAATGTGCACTAACTTTTAACGAGCATTAGGCACTACGCTAAACTCGAGCCAGCGATATCTTATGGCTAATCGGAGTGCTCTAGATCCACTTATTTATATTATACAATATTAATTTTATTTTTCCTTTTAAATATAAAAAAATATCTCCTAGCGTTAATACTAAGAGATATTATTCTTATTAACTAGTTTTTCTATAATTATCTGTAAAGTACTACAAATTTAGGATTAGATAAATCCTTTTCTCTAATAAAACAATCTACATAATCACCGATATTGTAATTACTAAGGAATTTAAATCCACCAGACATGAATATAACTTTAACCTCATTAGCACCTTTTTCAGTCTCAATAATTCCGTGCATAGTAGCAAATATACTTCTTTCTGTTATTTTTATAGTCACAATTTTTCCTTTTGAATTTTTAAATGGTAGTAATAAATATAAATAAGATGCTAATTTCCCAGCACAAAACAATGCTATAAGTATATCGACACATGTAAGAACTATAAGAACAAAATTAGCATTATCTTTATTAGGTGCTCTATAGTAATTAGCTTTTAGATAAATTGTAAAGCCAAGGAAAATAATAAAACAAATTAGTGGAACAATTAAAGAAATTATCATCCAATAATATCCATACATCTTTTTTATATTGAATTTTTCCATAATTAAACTCCATATTTATAATCAATGTCACCTATAACCATACGACCACGATTGTTTGAATTTTGGACAAGATTAGTTCTTATAATAAATCTTACTTTTGTAGCACCTGATTCAAATATATCTTTATAATTCATTAAAACATTTTTATCGAGAGACATTTCTTTAGGATTAAAAGTTCTTTTTATTTTCCAGCCATTATTATAATATTCTAATCTAATAGAACTATTTCTAATAAGCGATTCGTCATCACTCCATAGAGCTATATTATAGTTAAATTCAACAACTTGATAATCAAAATCATATTCTAAATAGGCCAAGTTTGCATCATTTGATTTTGCAGACATAACTAAATAATTATCCACATATGCGCATCTTAATCTTTTAGTTAGAATTGCTTTTCCATCGCCACCCATAATATATTCATCAATAGGTTTAAGATTGTATTCATTAGTATAACCATATTTTTCTTTACTAATTGAATTTGAAATAATCGAATATTTGTGTCCACAATATTCACATGAATATGTACCTGATTCAGTGTCATAATAATTTTTATGCTTTTCTATTTTTTGATAGCCACAATCACAAAATAAAATATGATTATTAGCATCAGAATCTTTTACATTATTATATTCATGAATAGTATGGTTTCCTAACGATGTACCATTACCTTTGCCATTAATATAATCATTATATTTTTGATTATTATCAAAAGCAATAATATTGCCATGATAATTAATATTATCAAATGACTGTAAATAATTTATAGTTGAAGATGAAAAATAATAAGTTTCATCATTATCAAAGTCTCCTTTGAGAAATGTAGACATTAATTTCCAACTATATGTTTTTAAAGTATTATTTCCTACGTTTCCATTTACTTTTTTAAAATAATAGTATCTTGGTATTTTTACAACTAAATTGCCTTTTGAAGCACCTGTTAATGCACTACTAATGATTCCTAATACATGACCAATTTGTAACTCATTTAATTCTTGACTGCTAACACCACCAAAGAAGTAACGATATGCACTTTCAACAAAACTTTTACCGGTCAAAATTGTTGTAGTAATAGTAACAACTTTTTCTAGTGTTTTTGAAAAACCAGCAATAGTAAAGATAACTGATACAGTATTTTCAATAAATTCTGCTTTCATATCTTGTATATCTTTATCCTCGACTGCTTTCTTAACAGCACTATATGTTTTATTTAATTCATCATGAAGTTCTAGTAATTCATTTTTTCCCCAAGCATATAAAACTGAATCTAAATAAACCTGATTTGTTAAAGTTTCTTTATCTTCATTTGTTAAAAATAAAGGATCTACATAACCTGAAACTGCAGTAGTTCCTCTTCTAGGTTTCATTATATATTTTAATGTTTGCTCTGTTTTTGTATATCTTACTGCATTTTTTGGAAAAATTTCATTTTCCCATAGAGCCATTTTGTACTTTGATTTTGTTGAATCAGTTAATAAAAAATTAGTTTTATTAGAAATTCTAAGATTTGAATAAGTAATCACATAATTTTGATCAATAATATTTGCTGTTTCATTGGTATAAACATGTAAATAATAAGTCCCTGGATTTAATTCAATTTCTATTTTAGATTGTGAAGTGCATATAAATTCTTTTTCATAGTCCAAAATACGCATGTTATAGTTAATTGGCCCACTATATGAAAAATTCATTTTAAGCTTTTCAGGTAAAGTAAATCTAAAATAATCTTCATCTCTTTCTCCAACATTATTCCAAAATTGTGTCCATCCATCGTTTGTATTTAATGTTCCAGTTATAGTCCCGTTTTGGTAATTTATTTTTGTGGCTCCTGATGGATGATCATCTTTATGTCCATTATCAGTATATTCATTAGTTGATGCATATAAATTATAAATGGCATCATTTTCTTCAAGCAAAATTTCTTCATTGAATTCAGCTTCATTTCTTTCTTGTGGAATATAATTATCAACATAAGACATACTTGATAATTCATCTTTCTTATTATTATTTACTAATTTTAACAACCGTTTGTTAGCAATTCCATTTTCTTGTGAATAATTACTATTTTCACTAACAGATGATAATGTACTAGAAGATAAAACACTTACTCCTAATATTGTTAACATTACTAACTTTTTTATTGATTTTTTCATAAAACCTCCCATCACTCGTTGTTGTTAGTATCAACTAACTAAAGTATATTGTATAAATTTTACTATGTCAATAATGAAAACGAAAAAAAGCCTGTCAAATGTTAATCCAACAGGCATAAATTTTATTATTCAGTTTTATTTTTATCTTCTGTTTCGCCAGCATTTGCAACATCAGCTAAGCCTTCACCAAAAATATAAGCTATTACAGAAGCACCAGCCATAATGCAACCACTTACGGTTTCAGCTGTTTCAGCATTTCCTTTAAAGGCCAAGATAATTCCAGTAACAAAGCCAGCCACAGCTACCCAGAACTTTCTTGAAGTTAATTTTTTTACCCAATCGATTTTATTCATTTTGTTTTCCTCCTTATTTACTTTTTGAATTTTGATCTAATAGATAATCGTATAATTCGCTTTTAATGGCTATGTAAGATTGAACGGCATCTTTCATTTCACCATTTGTTTTTCCATCTCTTATTGCAATTGCATCAGCATATGTCAGCCTACCAATTGCATCAATAGATTTAAGTATTAAGACATTTTCTTTTTGTCTTGATTTTTCTTTTTCTGCTTCACTTTTTTCTTTTCTATCAAAGTATCTTTTTAAAAAGAAAAGCACCATCCCTGAGATGATGCTCGCAGCAATCGAAATAATAATTGATATCAATTCCATGTTTTCCTCCATATTCTTTGTTAACTTATTTCTGGTCTAAATGGTCCATCATCAGTTTCAGGGCCAGTTGTATCAATATGCAAATTAAATGTACATGTTTTTTTCGAGTATTGTCTTATAGCAAGATAATAAACCTCTCCAACTTCTAAAGAATAATTAATACAGCAATTCGAATCAGTTCCACCATCATCGTTATAATCGATTTGATTTTGTTCTGAATCATATAATTCACCATAAGTATCGTAACTAGATTCAGTGTACATATAGTATTCATCACTCTCTAAAACTTTTAACTTATAGTACCTAATAGGATAATTTGTATCATCAATTTGCTCATCTTCAAGTGTTAATCCATCACTTCCAAGAGTTACAGATACTGCAGTATCAAAACTATGTCCATCACCTTTTATTTCAAAAATAGATTTACTTGAAAATAATCCGTTATTTCCCATTGCTTGAACTTTATATTCATGCATATCTTGAATTGATTCATCATACTCGGTCATATCGTGGGATGTTAAGTTACCATAATAAACAAGTTCATCATCAACCCAAAGATTATAACTAGTAGCATTTGCAATACTATTCCATGATAAAACTCCTTCACTGGAAAAAGTTAATATTGGTGCTTCAAGCATGGTTATTGAAATACTATTAGAAAAGTTTGAATCACTATTAAGAGGTGCAATTGCTTTTATAGATATTGAATAAGTACCTGCTTCAAAATCAATATTTGATAAGTCAAATGTCGTTTCTTTAGTTGTTGAGATCAATTCAGTACCTTTATAGATCCTATATTTTTGAGCATTTTCTATTTCTTCCCATGATATTATTTGGTCATCTCTTGTAATTGTAGGTGCTTCAAGTTTTTCTATTGTTATGGTAACTGAATCACTTAATTTAGAGTTAGCATAACCATCAGTTGTGGATATAGCTTGCACTTGAAATTTATGTGTTCCCTCAGTTAATGAAAACTTACTAAGATCTATTATTTCTGCATCAATTGTTTGCCATAAAGTACCATTATCATAAATAGCATATGATGAAGAATTTTCTACATAATCCCATGAAAGTGAAGTATCAATTAATTCTACTATTGGTGTATCAAGTACAACTATATAATTCCAATTAATAGTAAACCAGTTAGAAGCAATATTTTTTCCAATAGCTCTAACACTGACAACATAAAGCCCTGGTGATGAATAAATACTTGTTAATGAATAGCTCAATTCTGTAGTAGTTTTATTTGTTGCTGATGTTGAACCACTTTTTTGCATTTTTATACCATAACTAGTTGCATTTTCAACAGCTGTCCATATAAGATCAGTACCTTCAATTTTAGCTATTGGCTCATTTAATTTTCGTGTTTCTTTAGGAATGTAATATTTTGTTCCTCCTCCAAGAGTCATTGATGCCATTTCATAGCTTGTTTTTTCATCTATATAGTTCCACGAAAAATACACAGGAGCATAGTTAGATATCAACGCTCCACAAGCTTCAAAGTTATAACTATTAACTCCATCAGCTATCATAGGTTTATTTGGTAATCCTCTATTTGTATAGTGTTTTGTTGTGCTTGTTGTTTTAATTCCAACTTTTTGAGTTCCACTAATCCATTTTTCAGCATCACAAATGACTGCATAATGAGTTTTACCATCGTATAAAAATAAAGCCATTGTTGAATAATTGTAGTTTTCATTTGTCGCATAAGCACTCATACCATCAAAATCTTCAGTAAATTTAAATTCTAATTTTCTATTGTTTGTAAAAGTTAAAACTCCTGCTGGAGCAAAATTGGATGATAAAGAAGTAAATGATTCACCAGTTTTTAATTCAATTATATCCTCTCTTAGCCTATGCGATACTGAATCAATCATATTGACCGTACCCCAAAAATATGAAGTACTTGTTGATGAAGTTGTCACTGGAACTAGATAAACTCTTGCTTCACTTAAAGACTCTGCTGCTTTTAAAGAAATATTAGAACACAAAGTATCTTTTTGAAATCTACAAATAACAGAACTTGATGAAGATGTTGTTTTATTTATGTAGAAATAAAAATAAGGACATGGAAAGTTTTCCATTGACCAGTCTTGTGCTTCTGGTGTGGGCTTAACATGAACTTTTGATAGTAGCTTTCCATTGGAAGGTTTAACTATTTGAGTAGTTCCTGTTGGTTCTACAACTTTTTCTTCTGTTTGTATGTATTTAGTTTCTTGAACACCAATTTTTCCTTTTGAAACAAACCCTGATTTTTCAACTTTGTAACTAGGATTAAATGTAATAGGATAATTTGTTTCACTATTTGAAATATAAGAAGCAGATTTAATAGTAACCTGTGGCGTTATTTCACCATCAGTAAGTTTTCCTTCTTGTTCAACTTTATTCTTATCTACTATTCTTTTTCCAAGTCTTACGTCATCTGCAGTTGCCGTTACTTTAGATACATCAGCATAACCTTCTTTGACTTTCTTAATTGCATCATCGACTTGCTGACCTGTAAATATTAATTTTGCCATTTTAATCCTCCTGTTCTACAAAAAATCCTAGATAAGTTCCATAGTTAAAAGTTAATCTAATTTTGTCGTAACGAGATGTACTATTCCAATAAAAGTAAAAATAAACATTAGTTAAATTTGCAAGTAAAGCCTTAGGTCTATAGTAAGTTACGGTATTACTACTATATTCACCGATTGTAACATTTCCACCATAAAAACCTTGTGCTCTACTTGAATAAGATCCAACGCCATTATAATCATGAGAAAATACAGTATAGTCTACACATGGTAAATAATAATTGCCATTTATCCAAAGAAGCCAAGTTGTATTTCCAGTACCAGAATAAAAATCAGCAGTATGTTTAAATGTTAGTCTTCCTTCAGTTGTTAACGTTAGTACTCCAGCTGGTGCATATGTATTTCCTGATGAAGTTATGGAATCGCCAGGATTTAAAATAATAGTTGTTGGCAGTATATTTTTAGTTTCAGGATTAATTATTGTGACTTGGATAATATCATTTATAGTGTTTCCAACTAAAAATAAATACACTTTTGCCATATCGAGTTTTCCATTTTTGCAGTAGACATTATTATGTGTATTTCCACTTGGAACATATGCGCCATAGCTTGTACTTGTTTTATCTGTCGGTTTTGTAAGTTTTAATGTTGGAATATACATTTTTTCAATAACTGGAGGCACCTTTGCTGCTTCAATAGTAACTTGTTCTAGTAATCTACCAGTTGTTGGAACAACATCTTGCTCGACATCTTTAGGAGTACAAGTTTTTTGCTCAACTCGAATGTATTTAGTAACATTTTGACCATCTGTTGTTGACTCAATAACTCCATTAGTTTTTACTTTAAAACTTGGTGTAGCTTTAATTGGATAATCACTTACTTGATCTCCTAAAACTGATCCTTCTATTTGAATTGTTGGAGTTATTTCTGCATTACCTAAGGTTCCAGTAACAAGTTCTTTATTAGCTGATTTAAATACTTTGCCTTCTACTACATCACTAGCAGTGGCATTTACATTTGTAACATCAGCATAGTTTGCTCTTACTTTTCTTATAGCAGAATCAAACTCAGAAGTTGTATGTTTTAATTTAGACATCTTATATTACCTCCTCAATAAAATCATCCATTTCAGTTGATGAATAATTTGATTTATAATCAGTCATTCCAATTACTCCAATTGTTTCATCATTAATATCACTCACTTTATCTTGTTCATTATCGTACAAGTATACACCTTGTATTTCTGATAAAGATTTAATAGTTAAAATTCCAGAAATGGCTCCGTTATAATTAATTGAATGAGATAAAATCAAACCATTAATATACGTTCCATATGATGTTTCAACAAATAAAGCATCAAGAGTTTCAAGTTCAGGATTTCCCCTATATTTAATTTGATGTGTCATTCTAAATAACAAATAATTGGCAACATGATAAATAAGTAAATATTGTTCTGAACTACTTGTAATAAGTTGATTTTTTTCACTATCAGTAGATCCATTAATATTTAATGAAATAACAGATTCACTTGTTGATATTGATGTAGTTATTTTCTTTCCTGTAACTGTTACTATAAAAGTTCCATTACCTTCTAAAGTAAAATCAGCTGCGTGAGCGTAAGTATGAATATTTGAAATAGTAACATTTTCACTAGAAACAGCTAATTCTTGTTCACAGGATAAAGAATATTCGATGTGACATTGCGTGACATCCTCAACTTCAATGCTGAATGTCTCAATAGTTTTACTTTCTTCTTCAGGTAAATACTGATATAAGTTAGCTTCTACCTTATAAAGTGTTTCTATTTTTGAAATAGTATCGCCATTTAATGAAATTGAATCTAAACCTAAAACAAAAGTATCTGGAGTAATTGTAGAACTAAACGGCTCTATTTTTATTACCCCAGATACTGTCTTTAATGTGCATCTAGCTGCGTGAGCAATTAATTGTAAACAATTTAAATGAGTAGATACTGGTAAAGGTGCATTTGTTAACATGTTTTTTAATGAATTATCAACTTCATAATTTTGGCTATTTATACCTGCATCTTCTAATACTGAAACAGCTAAATCATATAAATTAGAATTAGCATAAATCCCTTTATAATATTTATTTGTAAGTTTGCATAATTCGCTCGAAGCTGTAAAACTAGCAACACCAGATGAGACAGTTGGCTTTGCATCAAGAATATAATAATCAGGACTTAGCCACTCTATAGTGCCCTTTGAGATTTCAAAACCAAATTGAATAGTAATTTTTGAATTTTCATCAAGTTTACTCCATTTTCCTATTGGATTTGAAGGATTATAATCACCATCAAAATCAAAAATAGAAAATGATAATGTTTCTTTTGGTACTCTTCTTGAAAGTGGATCTACATCTTCTTTTTTTGAAACTGAAGCAATATCTTTATCTGTAAAAATATAAGTTTCATTTCCACTTGCTATAGTTATTTTTACATAAGACCTATTTCTACATTGCTCAGCCATTTTAATTTGATAATTTTCAGATGTACTTTTCATATCAACTGCCTCCCATGTCTACTACAACAAGTTTGCAATTTATTAAAAATCTAGGCATGCCATAGTATTCTGATTCTTGACTTGAACTAGGTTTATATGGTTCGCAACTTGGTGATTCAACATAATATCTTTTTGTTTGCCATATTCCTCGGTTGAAATTAAAGTATTTGCAATAAAAGAACATGCCATTTTCTTCTAACCAGTTATTAATATTCCACCAAGTTTTGCAATCCATAATATCCCAAGTTAATGTTTGTTTATCTCTACTTCTTCCAATGACTTGTGCAACGATAGATCCATTGGCCGATTCTTGTGTTTGTACTTTTCTTGAAGTTTCAAAAGTGCCACTTGAAGGAAATGGTACTTCAAGATCAAGCAAGTCCAATGTCACTCCCCAATACATAAATCCTGGTTTCATAGGTATACTAATAGGCATTTTTAAAACCTCCTTCGTTAACTACAAGTCCTCTTTTTTGAGTGTATCTATCATTAGCAAGTCCTATGGCTTCATCACCAATAGAGATAGATAGCTCTTTCTCTACTAATTGGCGAAGATAAGTATTTTGCTCTCTTAGTGTTGCGATGATTTGTATAAAAGAATAACCACTTGAATTATCACTTGTAGTCTTTAAAGCTGCAGTCATTGCTCCTTCAATATTAGCAACCTGATTATTTGTATCTAAAGCAACATCTTTTATATGTGCCTTTGCATCAATATCAAAATCAGTAGGAAAAGAATCGACAATTTCTTTTTCAAGTACATTCATCGAATCAACAAATCCATTACCTAATCCTTGAGCCATGTAATCACCTAATAAAGCAAAGACTGTAGATGGTGAATGAATTCCAAATACATCTTTAAACCAATCAACAACTTTATTTCCTGTCTCTTTTACTTTATCTTTAAGCCAATTAAGAGTTGATTTTATTCCTTCCCATAAACCTTTTAATAGATTTACACCGACTTCAACCATTTGAGGTATTAAATCACTAAAAGCTGTTACAATAGCAGAAATAATCTCAGGTATTGAAGTGACTAGTTCTTTTACAATTTCAGGAATATGTTCAATTAACTGGAACACTAAACTTAACACACTATCTAAAAGCAAAGGAAATGAATCGATAATAGCTATGCATATTTCATTAAATATGTCAGGAATCATACCAACTAAAATAGTAATGATTTCTGGTAAAGCATCTATCAATCCAAGTGTCAAAGCAATAACTGCATTAATAATTTCTGGCAATGAACTCATAATTGAATCAATTACTGCTGGTAAAATTTCAGAAAGCATAGAAACAATATTTGTTATGATTTCAGGCAACATGCTTATAATGCCTTCTAATATTTCAGAAACTGCATTAATAAAACTAGGAATTGAAGATAAAATTGTTGAAATTACTGCAGGTATTATTTTTCCAATTGATGAAACTAATTGTGGAATAGCACCAACTAAAGCATTAGCAATTGATTTAATTATTTTTGTAATCTCAACTATTATACTTGGAAGAATATTAGTTATTTTTAATATGATTTTTTCAATAACATTAGTAATTGTTTTAAGTACATTTGGAAATTCACTATCTAAAGCATTTATGATTCCATCTAATAAATTTATCAGTGCATCAATAAACAAAGGTGTGATATTTCCAATCATACTTATAATTTGATTAGCTAAATCTAAAACCATTGATAAGAAATAACTATCTTGTGTATTTAGAGAATTAACCAAACTGGATAAAATCAATTCTATAGCATTAAGCAAAATTGGAATATTTTCTATTAGACTTTGACCTATTGTTTTAACAATTTTTATTACTACTTCAGTAAATTGTGGTAACGAATCAAATAGTGCAGAAACTAATGTTTTTAAAACATCTAATGCTGAATCAATTATTGGTTGAATATTATTAACAATTACTAGACCAATAGATTTTAAAGCAGATCCAATCAATGATAATAAAATAGGAATATACTCTTCAAATATTGATAAAACTTCTGGTAACATTGAATCAATTACTTCACCTATTTGTTCAATATCACCACCACAATCTAAAATGGCAGTTGAAAAATCACCTAATAGATTTACTCCTTCATTTGTTACTTTAGTTAAAACAGGAAGTAATATAGTACCTAGAGCATTTTTTGCTGCAGTTGTACCATTATTAAATCTTTGAATCGCATCATCATAAGCACCATAACTTGCAAGTAAATCATCAGACAAAACATATCCCATTTCTCTTGCTTCGTCACCTAATGCTTTCATTGAATCAGCACCTGCAGTAATTAAAGGATTAAGTTCTTGTGCAGATTTGCCTAAGATTTCCATTGCAAGCGCATCACGTTCAGTTTCGTTTTCAATTTGACCTAAAGCATCAATAATTTCCCAGTAAACTTCATCACTATCTCTTAAAGAGCCATCAGCATTAGTAACTGCAACACCAAGTGCTTCATAAGCATTTTTGTATGTTATTGATCCATCAGCTGCAGATTTCATTGACTTAATATTTTTAGCCATTGATTTAATTAAAGTATCAGTTGAAACATCAATTAGTTCAGCAGCATACATGTACTCTTGAAGTTTATCTGTTGCTATACCAGTAACTGCTGCTTCAGTTAAGACAGTATCAGCGTATGTTGCACCTTCTTTAGCGCAATTAATTAGTTCCTTTGAAGCTTTTATTGCTACAGCCGATAAAGCTGCAGATACTCCAGCAACAGCTATTGCAACACCTTTACATACACTACCTAAACTAGAAAAAATATCAGCAGCGTTTTTATTCGCACTTGCTGATTTATTTGCTTGCTTACTATTTTCTTCAAGTTCATCACTAAAGTCATCAGTAGCATTTGTTGTATTGCTTAATTGTCCTTCCATTTTAAGAAGAGAGGCTTTAGCTTCATTTAATTTTTGTTGCCATGTTTGTGTTCTTTTATCATTTTCACCAAATGAAGTAGCACTATTTTGTAATGCTTTCTCTAAAACACTAATTTTATCTTTTTGAGTTTGAATTTGTTTACTTAATACTTGGCTTCGAGCAGTGAGAGCTTCTTCTGATTTATCAGTTTTTGAGAACTGAGCATCAACAAGAGACATTTCACTACCTAAAGTTTTCATTTTCATGTTGATGTCAGCAAGAGCATTTTTAAACTCTTTTTCACCTTCAACACCAATTTTTACACCAATAGTATCTGCCATAACTCTCACCTCCTTATCCAAATAATTTATCAATGGTAGTCATTATTTTTGGTTTTGCCATTCCATTGAATTGTTTATAAATTTCCCACTGGTCAAGCAAATGTCCAATAGGCATTAACCACACTTCTATTTCCTTACGATTTAAAAGTGTTACTCCATAAAAAATGAGGCGAGCGAATATCTGTTCATCATTAAGACTAATAGATCCGCTTGCCTCTAGACGTTTTTTGAGGTAGTTGATTCAACCTCACGTTTAGTACCTTTTAATAAAGCCTCCGTAATTGCATCTTTATAAATTGCTAAATCAGAAGGTGCTGTATAAATTTCTACTAATTCTTCTGTTAATAATGGCTTTTTAGAATTAGGATTTTCATAGTTATAAATTAAAATTGACTGATTTGCTAATGTTGTAATAAGCCAAATAATCTCACTTAATGCTTCTTCAAAATTTTCTGATTTTGATAACTTTTCACCAAGATTAGCAAGGCCACCATATCGCTTTGCAATTTCTTTTGTTGCTCTAGTTGTTAAAACTAATTCATATTCTTTTTTGCCAATTTTTACTTTGGCGCTTCTTTCTTCTGCATTCATTGTTTATTACTCCTTTGTAACTTTTAAAGTATAAGATTTAGTTGATGTACCATTAGTTACAACAATAGATACTGTGTTTGCTCCTGAGTTCCAAGTTGCTTCAGTACCAGAAGTATGAGTTGTACCATTAACTTTAATTATTACTGTCGCTAAAGGATCTGAGGGAGCTGCAGTTATAACATTTGATTCATCACTTGTAGTTAATTCGTAACTTATTGTATTGCTAGAAAAAGATGGCTTTAAAGGTAAATTTCCAATAGTTAAAGCACTAAGAGTTACATCTTTTCCACCTTCATAAACAGCATTAAACCAATTATTAATGATACTTGCAGATGTTTCTTCATCATTTTCTATTGCTTTTGCTCTCCATACGTGTTTTCCATTAGAATCAACTTTATTTCTTACTGTTATAGTTCCTTCTAAAGATGGTGTAGTAAACTCAATTGAGTCACCTTTTGTTTTATAAGAAGTTCCTGGATTTTTAAATACAACTCTATAAAGCCAGTTATATTCATAATTTCCATCAGCTCTTTTACTTCTAAAGCCAAGCGCTACTGGATTACTTTTATCTTCACCTGTTGAAATTAATACTCCATTATCATCTTTGATAGTTCCAAACAAATCTACTGCTGCTAATTTTGTAATTTCATCTATACCAAGAGTGATAGTTGCTTTCTTAAAATCATTAATAATAAATGCTGCACTATCATCTGAATAATGTTCAGCATCATAAGTTTCAAGTGAAATTTCGGCTTCAGTAGCACGAGCTAAGTGAATTGGTATTCCATAGCTTTCATTACCATTAGTATCTTCTGTAATTTTTGCATAATAAACTTTATCTAAACCAATTGTAGGCATGTTATTTTCCTCCTAAATATTTATGTTTTGCTACGTCAATGACGTAATGATGATAACCTGTGTCTGTTTCATAGCCTTGGTATCTTCTATCGGTTATCGTTATATCTAAAGATAAAAGGCTTTTTTCTATTCTTTCCTTATCTTCTAAGTAATTAAATTTGCTGAAAAAAGATATTCTTACTTCTTCTATATCTACTTGCGGTAAATTATCTGCATAAACAGAAAAAGTATCAGTAATTGGTGTAAGAACACAATATTTACTTGGCGCTACATTCTCATAAACAGAAGTTTGAACATCAAATTTTAAATCTTTAAGAATAGAAATTATTTCTTCTAATAAACTCATAATTTTGAAATTTCCTCATCTAATGTTTTTACCATTGCTTCAATACAAGGTTCTTTTGCTTTTCTTAATGCAGGTTTTAAAAAAGGTTTTGCTTTTTGATTAGACTTTCCATACTCGATTACATTTGCAATCATTGAGTTTGTTGCTCCATCATTTCTATTTTCAGCAAAACCAACTTTAATATTGAAGTTTCCATTCCTATCTTGTAATACTCTAGAAGTTCCTAATGACCTTTGAAGTTGACCAGTTGAATGTGATTCATTTTTTGTATTTTTACCAATAACGGATTTTAAACTTCTATCCACTTCATCTTGTACTACTTTAGCACCTGCTTCTAAAACTTTATTCATTATTGAATCAGTATTTTCACCAAGATTAGATATTTTTAATAAGAAATCTTCAGGCATTTTAATTTTAAGACTTGCCACTTGGTTTGACCTCCTTTACTAACACTTCGATGTACATACTTCTTCCTTTAATATTTTCAACTGATGTAATTTCAAAATATGATGAACCTTCTTTAATCACCATATCATTTTTAATTTCTAAATTAGGAATAACTCGAAATCTATACAAATCAGTAGCTTCACTAAATGAGGCCAAATTGCGCCAACGTTCGCTTCCGTGTCTTCCTTCTCTAAACGATCGAGTCTTTGCTAAAGTTTCAAACACGGGGCTATTAAAGCCCCTAGAATCGATTATGTTTTTATATCTTCCAATGCTAATAAAATGATCCATTCTATTTATTCCCATAATGATTACACCTTCCAATTTCTATCTAGTCTAAGAAGCATATTTACAGTATTCCAAATTTGAGATGAAGCATTTGGATTATCTGCAAAGAAGCCACCTGTTGAACCATCACGAGATTCATAAAAATGTGAAGCAAGCATTATTATTGCTTGTTCAGTAGTTGCAGGAATATCATGAGTTTTATAATAATTTTCTTCTAAATGCTGATAACTTTCAGAATAAGAAACAGCAGCATCTATGAAATTACTTATCAAATCATCATCTTGGGAATGTTCAAGTATTAAGTTTTTCTTTACCTTGCTAATTAATAATTCAGTATTCATAAATGCTGCCTCCTTCTTTTAATTAAGCAGCCTTCATTTCAAGTACTTTAATCGCTTCAGGTAAGATTAATTTTCCATCAACTCTTTGTGTTGCAACAAATCCTGTTTGATCATTTGCAGCATAAAGTTCAGATAACTTTTTGAAAATTCTACCTTGTCTATCTGCAATCCAATAATAAGAGAAATCACCAAAAGCAATAGTTTTAGCACTTGCAGCGATTGTTGGTACAAAACTTGATGTATAAACAGGTCTACCAAGTAATGTATCTGGTGTATTAGCTGTTAATGCTGGTTGCCATAAGTAATTACCATTTGCGTCTTTTAATTTTCTAATTGCTTTTACTGTTGAATCATTAAGAACCCAAACAGCATTTTTTCTATATGGTGCTTTAAGTGAATAAAATAAATCGATAACTTCATCAGCTGTAATCTTACTTGAATCTGCTGTAGTAACACCGACTTCTGCTCCACCAGTTGTATTAAAGATACCGATTGGTTTACCAGTTCCATCACCATTGAAAAATGCATCTTCTTCTTTGTTACCAATACGTCTTGCAAACTCTTTTGAAATATAAGCTTCAAGATCAAATACTGAGTCATTTAAAAGTTCATTTGAGACTTTAATAAGCGTTCCTAATTTATACGCTCCAATAGAAACTTGGCTAAATGAATCATCACTATCTGTAATAGAACCTTCTTCATCCACCCATGAAGCAGTACCTTTGCTTGCTACAACAGGTATTTTTCTATCACCGCTTGCAGTATTAATAACATGAGCAAGTTTTCTAAAGATGTTCTCTTCTTCTAATGCTTCAACAAGTGTATTTTCAAATTCATCAGGAACTATATAGCCACCTTCACTATCTGTACCTTCTTGAAGTGCATTTGCAATTTCAGGCATGATAATTTTGGATCTCATAGCATTCCAGAATGATTTTTTATACTTATTTGTCTTTCTAAGTGGTACATTTTCTTCATCATTCATAGTACTTTTCATTGGTTTTAAAGTGATTGGCTTATCGATTGGTTTATTAAGTTCAGCTTCAATCATCTCTTTTCTTTCAAGACGTTTAATTTCATTAGTTAAAGTATCCAATTCTTTTTCCATTTTGTTATACAAAGCATCATCTTCTTCGCTTAGTACACCATTCACATTGGTATGTGAGTTAAGAAAGCCTTCCATTGCTTTCCATTGATTTGCTCTTTTTTCACGTAATTCAGTAATATTCATTTTTAAATTCCTCCATTAAATAAATTTTCTGATTTTGTTAAGCTCGTTTCTAAGTTCATTAACATTTCGACCTTGCTTTATAGGTGCAGGTTTTACCTTATCAACAATTTTGTTTAATAAATGATTTTCAAATTCTCGTGTAGAAAATTGATAACTATCTGCTGGGGTTATTTTCTTTGTATCTTCTAAAATTCCATCAGCAAAGCCTAGTTCAATTGCTTTATTTGCATTCATCCAAGTTTCATCATCCATTAAATGACTTAACACAGCTCTTGATTTATTAGTTTTGATTGCATAAGCATTGATTATTGACTCTTTTACTTCATCAAGTAACTCGATTGCTTTTGCCATATCTCTATGATCACCAAATGCTGTAGTTGATGGATTATGAATCATCATTAAAGCAGTAGGACTCATTAATACTTTTGTTCCTGCCATGGCAATTACTGATGCTGCACTAGCTGCAATTCCATCAATTTTGATTGTTACATCACCTTTATAATCCATTAGCATTGAATAGATTTGGCTAGCAGCAATACAATCACCACCAGGACTATTAATCCAAATAGTAATAGGACCAGTCTCAGAAAATAATTCATCCTTAAACATTCGTGGTGTTATATCATCATCAAACCAAGACTCTTCAGCAATAGTTCCGTTAAGTTCTAGTACTCTTTCCTTTGTTTCGGTTTTTGTTTGATTTATCCAATTCCAAAACTTCTTCATTGGTATTTACCTCCTTTTCATTTTTATCTGCATATGCTCCTGCTTTTCCAAGTGGGAGCATATTGCCATTAATTAAATACAAGTCACCACCAAGTTCAGGCGGTATCTTATCTAAATTTTCAAGTTCTCGTATGTCATTAGCACTCATCCAACCATTTTGTCTTGCTGTTGCATAACCTGACATTCGTGAAGCATAATCACCTCTAAGTAATCCTTCTAAGTTGAATTTGAAAAAATACTTTTTCTTTTCTTCAGGACTAAGTAATGAACGAGACAAACTCTGCTCCCATCTAATTACCCAAGGATCTAAAGTGTATTTAACAAACTCTAACGACTGCTGCTCAATATTTGAGAAACTAGATTTTTCAAGATCAGCAAGCATATGAGGTGGAACTCTAAATATACGAGCTATCTCATTTATTTGAAATTTACGAGTTTCTAAAAATTGTGCTTGTTCTGGTGATATTGAAATTGGTGTATACTTCATACCTTCTTCTAAAACTGCAACCTTACCAGAATTAGTCGAGCCACCAAATGTCGCATTCCAATTTTCTCTTAATCTTGCTGGATCTTTTATCGTTCCAGGATGTTCAAGTACACCAGAAGGTGCTGCCCCATTAGCAAAAAACTTAGCTCCATATTCTTCTGTAGCCATTGCAAGTCCAATAGCATTTTTTGCCATTGCAATTGGTGAATATCCTACAAGTCCATCAAAGCCAAGTCCTGGTATATGAAGTACCTCTCTTTGTGAAAGACATACAGTATTTCCTTCCATTGTTTTTGCTTCATCAGTGCTTCTTGAATAGATATAATAAAGTTCACCATTTTCATCTCTATCAACTTGCATTTTATTAGCCATTAAAGGATACAAAGCTATAACTTCACCTTTTCCATTTCGGATAATTTGCGCATAAGCATTTCCCCATAATAAAAGATGAGTCATTAATGTTTCCCTAAAGACAAATGAAGTCATTTCAGGATTTGGCTCATCATGTAATAAATGGTACAAATTAGCGTTTATTGCTTTCTGCTTACTGCCGTCTTCTTTGTATTCATAGAAATGAAGTGGAAGTCCAGCTACTGCTTCAGCAAGTATTCTTACACAAGAATACACAGCAGTCATTTGCATTGCACTTCGTTCAGTGACTGCTTTTCCAGCTGTAGAGCCACCCATATAAAATGTGTAATTACTACCAACTGTCCTATTTTCAACTTTTGGATGATCTCTTGCTTTTCGTTTAAATATTCCCATTGAATAACCTCCTAAATAAATAAAAGGCCTCTTGAATCATATACAGATTCAGAAGTCCCATTGTTTCTAATTGCTCTATCAAGTGCCATAACTGTTGCTACAGCACCATCAATTTTTTCTGTTGATTTTGATTTGTCCATTTTAATATTTCCTGCAGGATCTGTTCTTACACAAACGTTATCCATCATCCAATGAAGTACAGGATGTCCGTTATGCTTTATTCGTTTAGAAAAAACTAAATTCATTAATTCTTTTGTTGCAGGACTCATATCTTTGAAGCCTTGACCAAATGGAATAACGGTAAATCCCATGCCATCTAAATCTTGAGTCATTTGTACTGCTCCCCATCTATCAAAAGCAATTTCTTTAATGTTATATTTCTTACCAAGTTCTTCTATAAAACTTTCAATAAAACCATAATGAATTACATTGCCTTCAGTAGTTTCAATAAATCCTTGTTGATTCCAAAGATTATATGGCACATGATCTTTATCTACACGCATTTGCATATTTTCTTCAGGAATCCAAAAGTAAGGAAGAATATAATAACTATCATCTTCATCTTTTGGTGGAAACACTAATACAAAAGCAGTTATATCTGTTGTTGATGAAAGGTCAAGTCCACCATAACATGGTCTACCTTCTAAATTTTCTGCTTTAAAGTCACATTTACAAGCATCCCATTTTTCCATTGGCATCCACCTTACTGCTTGTTTGACCCATTGATTTAATCTTAATTGTCTAAATGTATTTTCTTCTGCTGGATTTTGTTTTGCCGATTCACATGCTGCTTTTACCTTATCAATTCCAACAGTTATTCCAAGGCTTGGATTGGCCTTTTTCCAGACTTTAGGATCTGTCCAATCATCATTTTCATCTGCACCAAATATTACTGGATAAAAAGTTGAATCAATCTTTCTTCCTTCTAAAATGTCTTTAGCTTTTTGGTGAGTTTCATAACAAATTGATTTAGTATCAGTTCCTGCTGTAGTAATTAAAAAATACAAAGGTTGCATTCTTGCATCACCAGAACCTTTTGTCATTACATCAAATAATTTTCTGTTTGGTTGAGTATGTAGTTCATCAAACACTACTCCTTGAATATTAAATCCATGTTTTGAATAGGCTTCAGCAGAAAGAACTTGATAAAAACTATTTGTAGGCAGATAAACTATTCTTTTTGTGGCTGCTAGAATTTTGCATCGTTTATTTAAAGCTGGACACATTCGTATCATATCAGCAGCTACTTCAAAAACAATACTTGCTTGTTGTCTATCAGCAGCACATCCGTATACTTCCGCTCTTTCTTCACCATCACCACAAGTAAGAAGAAGTGCAACTGCTGCTGCAAGTTCACTCTTTCCCATTTTCTTTGGTATTTCAATATAAGCAGTATTAAATTGCCTATATCCATTTGGTTTTAGTGTTCCAAATAAATCTCTTATAATTTGTTCTTGCCAATCAATAAGTTCAAATGGCTCACCAGCCCATGTACCTTTTGTATGACATAGACATTCAATAAAATTTACTGCATAATCAGCAGCATCTTTATTATAAGTGGAGTCTTTGGCTTTAAACTTTGTTGGCTTGTATCTTTTAAGTTTTCTCAAAACCTCCACCTCCTTTTTAACAAATAAAAAAGCCGACAATTAAGCCGACTTACTTTTCCATTCAATAATTATTTTTCTTCATACATTATTGGAATAGAATTAATTATTTTTTCTTGTTCTTCTTTACTAATGCCAAGTCCTTCAAGTGCTTCTCTTGTTCCACATAATGGACAAATGGATGTTAAATTATCCATTCGTGAAATTGCAGGATAACCTCGATAGTGTTTGCCACACTTAGGACAAGTTTTAATTAAGTTATTTGTTGTTTCCATCTTCCGCTCCTTTTATGCTGTATGAATAAGCATCAATTAAATAATCTTTATCAAATCTAAAATCTTCATATCCTTCTAAACAAGTATACATATAAATGTCTGTTGGACATCCTAGCTTTCTATCTTCGTGCATGATGTAAACTAAGGCCTCACATTCGCCTCGTGTGCCGTCTTTTTTCATCACTTGAACTTTCATACGTTTTCTGTAATAAAAGGATGGGTAGCCCTCGTAAGCGTCAAGTCTTGCCAAATCGTAATCATCTACAATCCAAACACCAACAGGAACTCGACATCCTTTTTCTTTTTCAATTGTTAAATAAGCTCCTGTTTTGCTTCCTTTAAACATTAAACGATAATCATCAATAATTGTCGAGCCAACTATTTTTGCTCTAGGACATCTTCTTTTCATTTGATTGACATTTAAATTAGAACCATAAGCCAAGTAATAATAATTCATAATGTTGTTACCTCCTTATCACTTATAAAACATATTTGTTTCTTTTCTTTATTTGTGAAGAAGAATTTTTTCTTTTCACCAATTTTTTCACCATTATCAATGGTAAGAAATTTATTGTTAATAAGTATAAGCCCAATTCCTAAACGATTAGTTTTTCTTTCAATCGTTTTAATTGTTAATGTATGTTTTTCCATTTTAGTACCTCCAACGATTATGCTAGAGAAGCAGGTCTTACTCCGCTTCTGAAGCTTGCGTCGCCACTTAAGTTACTTGTTAATGTTTCTCTTGCTGTTTTAAATTCATCTCCAATAAAACCAAGTCTTAATAACCAAGTTCTCATTGCGTATTTTGGATTTTCGTGTTGTTGAGGTTTTGCTGATGCTCCACTTACTTCTTTTGCCATTTGGCTTAAGGCTAGGCAAAATTGAATGTAGCTTTTTAATTGTCCTGCGTGAAGTCCATTTGCTTTTCCTTCGCTTGGTCTTTTAAATTCAAAACATCTAAATTCAATTGTTCCTTTTGTGAATGTTGCGTGGAAATTTAGAATGTGGTATCTGCTTGCGTTGTAATGCATTGTTCTTCCGTAATCTTCATCTTGGCTTTCATACCAAACATCTGCAAAT